>Ga0207066_1041_pt1 | contig 34256 bp, 33 predicted proteins | sample Alteio_BWMinCont_24_FD_153490 | JGI IMG/M metagenome (GOLD analysis project Ga0207066, IMG submission 153490) | Enriched cells from forest soil in Barre Woods Harvard Forest LTER site, Petersham, Massachusetts, United States -... | ecosystem: Environmental > Terrestrial > Soil > Temperate forest >...
GATTTATACGTCAATTTTCGGGTGTTGACGCACCGTGTGCAAACTGTTTGTTTTCAACAATTGGCTCCCGTAGCTCAAATGGATAGAGCAGTGGTTTCCTAAACCGCGTATCCCAGTTCAATTCCGGGCGGGAGCACCAGCCGCGGTTGAATGCTTTTGCCGGCAATTGGTCGAAATAACCAAAGTGATATGCTACACTTAAAAAACAACCGATTTTTGAAAATGAAACATTCCATGAAATTTGCCTTCGTCACCGCGCTTCTGGCCACGGCTTTGGTTTACAGTTGCGCGGCTCAAAATTCCGACGCACCGGATGGTTCGATAACTCCCGGCGCGTTGCCATCGAACATCGCTCCGAACAGTCCGCTCGCACAGGTCATACAGCTCGCGCAGTCGGGCGAGGATGAAAGTGTCATTCTCTCTTACATCAACAGCTCGAGCAGCGCGTTCAATCTCACTGCCGACCAGATTATTTATCTGAAAGACCTAGGTTTGCCAGATGACGCCGTTACTGCGATGATTCAACGCGATCAACAATTAAGCGCCGTGGCAAATGCCACGCCGACAACAATTCCTGAAACCACCGCCCAAACGGAAACTCCCGCACAACCAGCCTACGTCACGGAAAATTATTTTTACGATACACTTTCGCCTTACGGTGGCTGGGTGAATGTCGAAGGCTGCGGACTTTGCTGGCGACCAACTGTCGTGGTTTATGATTCAAGCTGGCAACCGTATTGTGATCATGGCCATTGGATTTACACCGATTCAGGATGGTATTGGGCCTCGGATTATTCGTGGGGCGCTACGGCTTTTCACTACGGGCGGTGGTTTCATCATCCGCGCTTCGGTTGGTGTTGGTGGCCGGACACCGCTTGGGCGCCGTCGTGGGTGACGTGGCGGTCTGCAAATGATTACTGCGGCTGGGCACCGTTACCGCCGCACGCAATTTACCGACCAGGCACCGGAATTGTGTATAACGGAGTGGTTGTCAACGCTGGCTTTGATTTCGACATCGCCGTGAATTTTTTTATCTTTGTACCGACACGGAATTTCTGTGATTCGCACCCGCGCCATTATCGGGTCGCACCCGCGCAAGTGGCGCGGATTTACAGTCACACCACAATCATCAACAATTTCAATTTCAAAAACCACGCCATCGTCAACAATGGAATTCCGCCGCAGCACATCACAGCCGTCAGTGGCGTTCAAATTCACCCCGTCAGGATTGAGCCAACGACTGCTCTGCCCGGGCATCGCACGCCCGGCGAACGATTTGGCCAAAACGGCCAGACTCTTATCGTGAATCGTCCGCAATTTGCAGAAAATGCCGCCGCATCTTTGAATCGAGGAACTCGACCGCGCCCGGAAATTCCAAACCGGAATAATTTTTCGCAGCCGATCGTAAATCAAAATCCGCAACCTGGCCACAGTTGGTCCGCGCCGCAAAATCCACAGGCCGGACATTCAGAAACTCCACAGGTCAACGCGCATGAATCGCAGAAACATGATAATCTTTCCGCGCCAACTCCGAATTACAACTCGAATCATAATAACAATCAAAATACATGGTCTGTACCTCCGAAGATTCAGCAATCCCAACATCAAACACCGAGCACGGTCACGCCGGTCGAACACGACGAGCCATTACCGGCTCATTCACCGCCCGCACCATCCAAAGCGCAAAAATCCGACAAACAAAATTGGCCGCAAGGCGGAACCAGTCATTGATTTGCACCCGTTAGATTTTTAAAACGACGCGAGAGAAAATTTCGCGTGGCGTTTTTGCTTTTGCAACTTCGTCGCGGCTGGCAAAGTTCCTGCGTGGGAATCTCGTTACGGCAATTCAAGCAAATGAAGGAACGCGTTGACGGCAAACCGACGCGTGAAATTCTTCCGATCATCACCCGCCACCCGTCACCCGCCACCGGCCAAATCATTCTCGGCGTTGACCCTTCGTTGCGTGGCACGGGCTTTGGCATCATTCAACTCGCCAAACCATTTCCACAAACGCTCGCACACGACACGATTTCCTGTCCGACAACCTGGGAACGCTCGCGCTGCCTCCTAAAAATTTCACAAACGCTGTGCCAGGCAATTGAAAAATATCGTCCGACCGTTTGCGTCATCGAAGGACTTTTTTACGCGCAAAATTTGCAGACCGCCCTCATAATGGGCGAGGCGCGCGGCGCGGCGCTGGCGGCGATTGCCGAATTCGGAATCGAAATTTTTGAAATTGCCCCGCGTAAAGTGAAACAGGCGATTGTAGGCTACGGCGCGGCGCAAAAGTCCGCCGTTGCCAAAATGGTTCAGCGACTTTTGAATTTATCCAAACCGCCCGCGCCCGACGCGGCGGATGCACTCGCGCTCGCGCTGACGCACGCGCGGGAAAATTCGCGTTTCAATTTGACGCCACTAAAGAAAATTTGAATCGCAAATGATCACTTTTCTCCATGGCAAACTGGTTGAAGCGCTGCCCACGCAAGCCATCGTGGACGTGAACGGCGTCGGCTATGAAGTACTGATTCCATTGTCATCGTTCGACAAATTGCCGCAGCCCGGCCACGATGTGAAACTGCTCACGCAACTGGTCATCCGCGAAGATGCTCATATTCTTTACGGCTTCGCGAGCACCGTGGAGCGGGATTTGTTTCGCCTGCTCATCAACAACGTCAGTGGTATCGGACCAAAAACCGCGCTTAACATTTTGAGCGGCATGAACGCGGTGACGTTCCGTGGCGCGGTTGCCGGCGGCGACGTGAAATTGCTTTCTCAAATTTCCGGCGTCGGCAAAAAAACCGCCGAGCGAATTGTGGTTGAATTGCGCGACAAAATCGGCGCGGCAGGCGCGTGGGAAGCTGCCAGCGCGAAACATTCGCTTTCGCCCGACGACCAGAAAATCAATGACGCCGTGCTCGCGCTCATGGCGCTTGGCTTCAAGCAAGTCGAAGCGCACGATTCTATTCGTGCCGCGCAAAATTCACTCGGCGCGAAAGCAACGGTTGAAGATTTGGTGCGCGCGTGCCTGAAAAAGGGAAATGGATGACCGACGCAAGTCCCAAACCGAAAATTCCCAGTCGCAAGTCCGGCATCTTTGTGCCGCATGAACCGACTTTCCGGCAACGCGCCGGAGCATGGCTGGTCGTTCTCGTGGCGCGCGCGCTAACTTCGACGTTGAGTTACAAATGGAACGACCGTTCGGGCTTCTGGGAAAATCCTCCAGCGGCTCCGATGATTTTTTCCTTCTGGCACAACCGGGTTTTGTTGTGCCCGAGTGTCTATCATCTTTATGCGCGCAAGCGTGGACGTTTGAAACTTGCCGCCATCGCCAGCGCCAGCCGCGACGGAGCCTTTCTGTCTGCGATTTTGGAATGCTTCAAAATTCAGCCGGTGCGCGGTTCATCTTTCCGTCGCGGTCCGCAGGCAATGCTCGAATTGAAAAGCTGGGCGCAACGCGGTTACGACCTCGCGCTCGCGCCCGACGGCCCGCGCGGGCCGTGTTATCACGTTTATGACGGCGTGATTTCACTCGCGCAACTGACCGGGCATCCCATCATCCCGTTCGGGTATTATGCGCGCCGGAAAATCGTCATCAAAAGCTGGGACCGATTTCAAATTCCGCTGCCATTCTCGCTTTGCGAAATAAATTCGGCGAAACCGATCTATGTTCCGCGCGAAGCTTCAGCGGAGGAACGTGAAAAAATCAGGAAACAACTGGAAGATACGCTGAAGGAAATTTCGCGCGACTAATCATGATCGCCCGCGTCAGTCTCGAAATCGCGTTGCGGAAGGAGTTTGATTATTTGATTCCGTCGGAACTCGTCGGACAAATTGAAGTTGGCAGCCGCGTGCAAGTGCCGTTTGGCGCACGCAAAATTCTTGGCACTGTCACCGCGCTTGCGGAAGAATCAGCGCGCGCAAAATTAAAATCTATTCTGAAAGTCATCGGCGCGCAAACTTTGGTGACACCGAAGGTTTTGAAACTGGCGCGCTGGATTTCGGAGTATTATTGCTGCGCGCCGGAGATTGCACTGAAATCCGTTTTGCCCGAGGCCATCCGAAAGGAAAAAGACGGCTGGAAAAAACAGTTGTTCGTCCGCGCGCTGCCGTTGAACGGTGAATTTCCGAAATTGCCGAAACGCCAGCAGGACATTTGGAACATTATCGAAGAGCGCCGTGAAATTTTGCTGGCGGAACTTCTTGAGCTTGCCGAAACCACAGCCGCGACCGTTCGCAAACTCGAAGATCGCGGCCTTGTTGAAATCACTTCTGAAATTTCCGAGCGCGATCCGTATGCGCGCGAACATATTTTGCCATCGCAATCCATTGTATTGAATCCCGCGCAAGCAAAGGCATTGGGCGAAATCACAAGGGCGATGAATACCGAAAATTCTTTGCACACATTTCTTCTGCACGGTGTCACCGGCTCCGGCAAAACCGAGATTTATTTGCAGGCGCTCACGCGCGCCCTCGAACAAAGCAAAGGCGCGATTGTGCTCGTGCCGGAAATTGCGCTCACACCGCAGACCGTCGAGCGATTCAAGGCGCGGTTCAGTTCGGGAAAATTGCAGACGCTCGTCGCAGTTTTACATTCGCATCTTTCGGCAGGCGAGCGTCACGACGAGTGGCACAAAATCCGGCAGGGCCGCGCGCGCATTGTCATCGGCGCGCGCTCGGCGATTTTTGCGCCGGTCGAACCGCTCGGCCTCATCATCGTGGACGAGGAGCATGAATCCACTTACAAACAGGAGGAAGCGCCGCGCTATCACGCGCGCGACGTGGCCATCATGCGCGGCCAGATGGAAAACGCCGTCGTTGTGCTCGGTTCGGCCACGCCGTCACTCGAAAGTTTTTACAATTGCAAACGCGGCAAATTCACGCTGCTCGAATTGCCGGAGCGCGTGGACGATCAAAAAATGCCGCACGTCCGCGTCGTGGATATGCGGCAGGCCGCGCATAAGGAAAAAGGCACGCCGATTTTTTCGCCGCAACTCAAGGAAGCCATCACGCAACGGCTCGAACGTGGCGAGCAGACAATTTTGTTTTTGAACCGGCGCGGCTACTCGACTTCCCTGCAATGTCCGAAGTGCGGCTATGTTTGCAATTGCCCGAATTGCAGCCTCGCGCTTACGTTTCACCGGCAGGAACAAAAACTCGCCTGCCACATTTGCGGTCACGTTGAAAAAGTTCCGTTGGTTTGCCCGAACGGGAAATGCAAAAATCCCGCGATTCGCTTTTCCGGCACTGGCACGCAACGCGTTGAAGAGACGCTCGCCAAATTATTTCCCAAAGCGCGCATCAAGCGCATGGACGCCGACACGATGAAGCGCAAGGACGACTACCGACACGTCCTCGGCGATTTTCGCGCGGGCAAGACCGACATCCTTGTCGGCACGCAGATGATCGCGAAGGGACTGCATTTCCCGAACGTCACGCTCGTCGGCATCATTTACGCCGACCTCGCACTGCATCAGCCGGATTTTCGCGCGGGCGAGCGCACCTTCCAGCTTCTCACACAGGTCGCCGGTCGCGCCGGCCGTGGCGACGTCGAGGGCGAAGTTTTTGTGCAGGCATTCGCGCCGTTTCATCCGGCAATCCAATACGCGCGCCGCCACGACTTCAACGGTTTTTACGAACAGGAAATTGAATTCCGCGAACAATTGAAATATCCGCCAGTCAGCCGCGTCGCGCTGCTGACGTTGAAAGGCCGCAACGAGGAAAAGATAAAATTCTCCGCCGAGCATTTGAAACGCGAGTTGGAAAAAAATCTGAAAGAGCTCAAAGATTTGATTCTCGCCGGGCCTGCACCGGCGCCGTTGCTGCGCGCTGAAACTTTTTACCGCTATCAAATCATGTTGCGGACGCGCGCGATGAGCGCGTTGAGCCGCGAACTCGCGCGCATCATTCAATCGCTGGCGCTGCCCGAAGACGTTATGCTGTCGGTGGACGTTGATCCGGTGAATTTGGGATGAGTCAGAAGACAAACTCTTGACGCAAATTCTTATTTCTGGTTTTTACGCTGAAATGAATCCAATTCTTGCCGACGTTGGAGTGCCGATGATTATCGTTCAATGGCCAGCAATGCTTTGGGCATTGGTTCCAGTTATTGTTGTTGAATCCTTGCTCATTCGTCACTGGCTTTCCCTTTCTTGCGCCAATGCTTTCAAAGGAACATCTATTGCGAATCTCGTGTCTACTTTGGTTGGTGTTCCTATTGCTTGGCTAATTATGTTTGCTCTTGAACTCGGAATCAATGGTTCGCACGGATCCGTGAAAACGAATTCACCCGCTTTGGATGCGCTTCATTTTCTTGCAGGTATTGCTTGGCTTACGCCAAACGAAAAAAACATTTACTGGGAAGTTCCAACAGCATTGGCGTTATTACTTATTCCAACATTTTTCATTTCAGTATGGATCGAGCGTTTTATTTGTAGAAAATGGTGGAAAGATTTAAATGTCGCCAGTGTCAAACGTGCGGTGTTCAAAGCGAATTTAGTTTCTTACGCGGTTTTATTTGCAATTGCGTGTGGTCTGCTCATCTATAATTTATTGAGTAAGCACGTTACTTGATATTTTTAATTCCCCTTTGCCATAAATCGAAATAATACAGCGCGACGACGACAAGCGGGTGGCCGATTTTTTCGTCAGCAACGAGTTTTGGAATTTCCGCGACCGGCACAAGGTGCGTCTCCAAATCCTCACCGTGATCGAATTCGACGGCATGTTGCAACCGACAGTTTTCAATCAGCACGGTGTAGGTGAAATTATTCATAATCGCCGGATTCGAGTGGATTCGTCCGAGCAGGCGCGCGTGATCGCCTTCGTAGCCGGTCTCCTCGCGCAATTCGCGCACGGCGGTCGCCACCGGGTCGGTCTCGCCCGCGTCCATCATGCCGCCCGGAATCTCCAGCTCGACGGTGTTCGAGCCGTGACGGTATTGCTCGACCATCACGAGCTGCTGGTCTGGCGTGACGGCGATGACGTTGACCCAGTTGACGCTGTCGAGGACGAAGAAGTCGTGTTCCTTGCCCGTGCGCGGGGAAATGCTCACGTCAGAGCGCAGCTTGAAGATGCGGAAATCGCCGATGAGTTTGGAACTGATTTTTTTCCACGGTTTTATCACGCGGAAATTTTAACGCAGAGACGCAGGGACGCAGAGAAAAAAGTTTCTTAACTTCGCGTTAAGAACTTTTGCTTTGAGCGGACCAACCTTGTCGCATGAGCGTCAGCAAATGTTGCAAGGCCTCGTCGTAAGTGCGGCCTTTTTGTTCGGCCAATTGTTTCGCGCGTTTGTCCAGTTGCGCAGCCATCTCCAAAGATTTTTCGGATGGACAGCCGAGCGTGACCAAAACTTTTGCGAGTTCGGAAATTTCCATCAAATCATTTCACCGAATCACGCGGGGCGATTTTGATGCTGATGATGCCCATGCGTTTGTCGGGGCGATCCTGTGGATGCGTGGGCGTCGTGCCTATTTTTTCCAGCACGTCGTCGCCTTTGATCAATTTGCCGAACGTGGTGTATTGGTGATCGAGAAAAGTCGGGTCGCCGTGGCAGATGAAAAATTGCGAACCGGCGGAATCAGGATCGTTCGAGCGCGCCATGGAAATCACGCCACGAACGTGCGAGTGGTCGTTGAACTCGGCTTTGATCTGGTAGCCCGGCCCGCCCGTTCCCCATGCGGCTTCCTTGCCCGGGTCTTTCGTGAGCGGGTCACCGCCCTGGATCATGAAACCCTTGATGACGCGGTGCAAGCAGGTGCCATCGTAAAATCCCTGATTGGCGAGCTTCTTGAAATTGGCGATGGTGTTCGGCGCGGCGTCGGTCCAAAATTCAACGACCATTGTGCCTTCGGTGGTATTGATGATGGCTGTTTCACTCATAAATTTTTGACGATTATTTTGCAGAATTATTTTACGGAATCGGCGGTGACAATTTTTATGCTGTTGAGACTGACGCGATTCACGGGTTGGCTCGGTTCGCCTTGCGCGTTGGGTTTGACCGGGCTTTTCCCGAGTTTTGTCAATACGTCATCACCCTTGATGAGTTTTCCAAAAGTCGTATAGCCGCCGTCCAACTGTGGAAGATCGGCGAGACAAATGAAAAACTGCGAGCCTGCGGTGTCGGGACTGCCGGAGTTGGCCATGGATATCACGCCGCGCGTGTGCCGACGATCCGGGTGGTTATTGACTTCGCCTTGAATGGTGTAGCCGGGACCGCCCTGGCCGTATTCACTTTCTTTCGCCGGGTCTTTGGTGTTGGGATCGCCGCCTTGAATCATGAAACCGTCAATGATGCGATGAAATGCCGTGCCGTCATAAAATCCCGCGCGCGTGAGTTTTTTGAAATTTTCAACGGTCTTCGGCGCGACATCCGGCCAGAATTCAATCACCATTTCGCCGTCCGAAGTTTCCAGCACGGCGACGTCATTGGTATCGGGCGCGGACGGCGACTGATTGGTTGCTGCTGCGGAAGTGGGAGACGGCTCGGCTGGTTTTTGATTCGAGCAGCCCGCCGCCAGCAGAACGGCAAAACTGAACGCGCAAAAGTGATTGAGAATTTTCATATGCGAAAATTTTCCAGAGCCGCGGCCAAAAGTCACGCGGGAATTATTTTTTTTGATTCATCGAACGCGTGATGAGGCTGTCCTGACCGGTTTTGCGCGCGCGGCGAACCATAAAAACCACCAACGCCACCGCACCAATCAAAAGCGCCACGCCAATTTTCAGCGCGCCGCCGCCGCTGATGCCGGAATTTTTTGGCGGCGTTGCGATACTATTTGTCGGTGTGCCAAGGATCGTCACCGTTGTCTGCGGCGTGTTACTGGTTTCCGCGATTAAATTTGTTTGCTTGACGGAAACCTCATTCGTTGGATTTGCCGACGCTATGGGCGACTGTGAATTCGTCAACTCCAATTTCGGCGCGGGCGGTGCAGGCGGCGGCGGATTCGTTCCCACATTTGTGCCAATAATAATCAGCGGCGGCGCGAGGACGACTGGCGCAGGCGGCAGGGACGGTTTAGAGGGTGTTGCCGCAGGAGCCTGGGGAATCGGTGGAAACTGCGGAAAATTGACCGGCCCGGCGGCCGAGTTGACCGTGTAGCCGACATACGCGCCAGCCTGACTGCGCAAAACAACCACGAATGGTTGTAGCGACTTTTGCAACGGGCGTCTGTTTTTCTCAAAGATTGTATTGATTGCATCATCGAACGGCGTGCGGGTCATCTCGCCATCGCCGTTACAAAAAATCAGCACCGTCAGACGGTCGGAATCCTGCACAACGGCACTCAATAAAAGCATCGTTGCTTCAAAGTCGGTGCTTTTTCGGTAATGCTGGCTCTCGACAAACGAGGTGATATTGGATGCGATGGTCGCGGCATTTTCCGGCTTCCACTGCTGCAAGGGAAACCTTCCCGGACCCACTTTTTCGGCAAATGTCCAAACGCCAATCGTGTCGCCGGGCTGCAACTGGCCGTTCATCTGGGAAAAGAAAAGTTTTTGAATCGCCGTCCGGGTTGTCGGCAGGCATTTTTTCATCGTCGCCGACGTATCGAAAATCAGCAAAAAACGATTTTGAATTCTCTCCGACTCCGATTGCGCATGCAGCGTCGGAATCAATAAAATTATTGCAAACAGCACAAAAAAGACTCGCGCAAATCGGACAATTATTTTTGGACGCATTTGATTGTTCATTTGATTTTTTGTTCTGGCGGACGATTAAAGCGATTCCGCTCCGCACGATTGTAATTTTTCAATTCATCCTGCAATTCCGTCAGCGTATTTCCGATCATGCGGATGAAGTTTTCACAACTCGCCGCCGAGCCGCCAAAACCGATGACTGTGTCGCGCTCCGCGTGATCATCCGTCACCACCAGCACTTCGCCATAACTTTGAAAACGGTGCGCCGCGCGCTCAATCATATCGTCGGCGGTTTGCCCTGCGCGGGAAAATAAAACCTCCACGTCGCGGCTCGATTCATTTTTCGGCGCATTTTTCGGCGCGCCGCTGCCATCAAAAAAAATCGTGATCGGCTCGCCCGTCGCGTCGTGATACTGCGTCAGGATTTGAACCAGTTCCTCGCGCGCGCGGGCCGAATGTCGCGGCGCGCCGGGAGCGATCTCCGGCCAGTTGTGCAACAGGCTGTAACCATCCACTAAAATCCGCACCAACGCCATGCAGTCAAAGTAACCATTTTCCGCGCCAGATAAAATGCAAATCGTTGGTCGGGAATCGAATTGTTTTTACAACAAATGTGATTAAACTGGTGTCCACAAATTTGCCATGACCACCGCCCAATCCATTTTTACAAAATCGAACCGCCGCATTGCCGCGCTGGCGCTGTTCATCTTCGCGCTCGACCAGTTTTCAAAATGGCTCGTGCTGAACCTGCTCGAACCGGGCGATGAAAAAATCATCATCAATGGCTTCTTCAAATTCGTTCACTGGGGCAACACCGGTGCGGCATGGAGTCTTTTTCGCGGCAATAACGGCGCGCTCGCGCTCATCGCGTTGTTCGCGCTTGTCGCGCTTTTTTTGACACGGCATCATTTTGATTCGCACACGCTCGCCGGACAAATTGCATTCGGATTGATCTTCGGAGGCATCGCTGGAAATCTGACCGACCGGCTTTTGCCCAGCCGTCATGCCGTCGTGGATTTCATTTATTTCTATCTGCAACAACGCGGCGGAAATGAAATCGGCTTTCCCGCGTTCAATATTGCCGACAGCGCGATTTGCACCGGCGTCGGATTGATTTTTCTCATCACCTGGAAAAATGAGCGCGCGCCGAAGAAATCGGCTGAATCGTCGTCGTGAGTTCGCGCACGGAAACTTTCACCGTCGAAAAATCGCTTCCAAAAGAGCGGCTCGACAAATTTCTGTGTGAACAATTTCCCACCGTCTCACGTGGCGCGTTGCAACGGCTAATCGAGGAAGGCCGCATCCGCGTCAACGGCCAGACCGTCAAGCCCACGCATCATCCGCACGCGGGCGAAAAGATTGAAGTTCACTGGCCGGAAGCGAAACCAGCCGTCGCGCAACCGGAAAAAATTCCGCTCGATATTTTGTTCGAGGACAAATCGCTGCTTGTCGTCAACAAACCCGCCGGACTCGTCGTGCATCCCGCCGCCGGACACGAGGAACACACGCTCGTTAATGCGCTGTTGCATCATTGCAAAGGTTCGTTGAGCGGCATCGGCGGCGTGGCGCGACCGGGCATCGTCCATCGGCTCGACAAGGAAACCAGCGGTTGTCTTGTCATCGCCAAAAATGATGAAACGCATATTGCACTATCGGAACAATTCGCGTCGCGCGAGGTCAAAAAAATTTATCATGCGCTCGTGTGCGGCGAACCGGCGCGCAAATCCGGCGAAATCCGTGCGGCCATCGCGCGGCATCCTACGCATCGCAAACGCATGGCCGTGCGCGACGACAGTTCCGGCCGCGCCGCGCACACGAGCTACAAGATTCTCGAACGGCTTTACGCGGCGACGTTGATGGAGGCGCAGATTCACACCGGACGCACGCACCAAGTCCGCGTGCATTTTCAATTCATCGGCCATCCGCTCGTGGGCGACGACACTTACGGCGCGCGGCAAAATGCGCGGCTCAAGGAATTGACGAATTACGCCGCGCCGCGCGTGATGCTGCACGCGCGCGAACTGTCGTTCATCCATCCACGCACGAAAAAGCCGGTGAAGTTTGAAGCGCCGCTGCCGGATGATTTTCTGGCGGCGTTGAAATTACTGCGGGTGAAAAATTAAATCAGATAAATTTAATGAAACGCTTTCTTGCGCCAAAACTAATCCTGTATTTGCTGTCCGGTTCATTTGGTGGATTGCTACTTTGTCGTTTAATAGACGCAATGTTTTTTCGCAATGGCAGTCATTTGGATCAAACTGTAATTGGTCTTTGGATTTTACGCTTTCTCGCAATTGTTTTTGGAGGAACAGTTTTGATTCTTGTGCCATTGCGAATAATTTTGACCCGTTCGCACGTCAAAGACGTTCAGGAACTTTGGGCCGAGGGGAAAATTGACCCGGTAGAAATGCATCCTTTTTGGAAACATTTGTTTTATATGAATTATGGCAACGTGCCCAAATGGGTTTATCTGCCATTTGCAATTTTGGCGACGGTATTGGCTGGAATTTTCGCGTTGGGCATAATTGCATTCATTGTTCTGGCTTTACTGTGGTTAGTTTTGCGTTTGTATATTTTTATTTCGCATTTACTCGGACATTAAAATCGCTTCATCGTTGGCAATTTAAAATTTATTCGCTTGCGGCGGGGAATTTTCGCATAGTGCGCGGGATGAAATCCATGACGGGTTACGGGCGCGGCGAATGCGCGCGGGACGGTTTCAAAATCACCGTCGAGCTGGGCGCGGTCAACCGCCGGCAGTCGGAAATTTCCGTGAACCTGCCGCGCGAGCTGGAGATGCTCGAAGCACAGGTGCGCGACGCCATCAACGCGCAGGTCGCGCGCGGGCGCGTGACGGCGCGCATCGGCATCCACGCGGCGGACGGCCAGTCGTCGGCGCGTGCGCACATCAACCTGCCGCTCGCAAAAGCCTACGCGACGGAACTGGCGCGGCTGGCGAAGTCGCTGAAAATTTCCGGCGGAGTTTCGCTGGATCAAATTTTACGCGCGCCGGGAGTTTTTCAGACGGACGAGGAATTGGTCGAGACGGAAAGCGTCTGGCCCGCAGTCGAAAAGGCGCTGAAACCGGCGCTGGCATCGTTGGTGAAAATGCGCGAACGCGAAGGCGCGCATCTGGCGCAGGATTTGACGGCGCGCATCGGAATCATGCGGCAAAGCGTCGAAAAAATCCAGAAGCGGGTGCCGGAGACGGCGGAGAATTATCGCCGGCAATTGCTCGAACGCATCAAAAGTGCGGGCATTGAAAACATCGCGCCGGACGACGAGCGGTTGTTGAAGGAAATTGTCTTGTTCGCGGATCGCTCGGACATTTCGGAGGAATTGACGCGGTTGCGAAGTCATTTCAAACAATTTGAAGATTGCCGGAAATCGAAGGAGCCGGTCGGGCGCACGCTGGATTTTCTGGCGCAGGAAATGAACCGCGAGATCAACACCATCGGCTCGAAGGCGAACGACGCGGTCATCTCGCGCGAGGTCGTGACGTTGAAGGCGGAACTGGAAAAATTCCGTGAACAGGCGCAGAACGTGGAATGAAAAACAGAAACCAGAAGTCGGAAGCCGGAAGTCGGAATGCAAAAGCGACGCCGGGGAAAAAGTCAGCGCCGCTGTTGATTTTGATTTCCGCGCCGTCGGGCGGCGGCAAGACGACGTTGTGCCGGCAGTTGCTGCGCGCCCGCCCGAACATGACGCGCGCGGTGACTTGCACGACGCGCCCGCCGCGCAAAGGCGAACGCAACGGCATGGATTATTATTTTTTGCAGGCCGGAGATTTTTTGAAGCGCGTGCAGGCTGGAAATTTTCTGGAGCACGCGACGGTCTATGGCAACAGCTACGGTTTGTTGAAATCGGAATTGCTTGGCAAATTGCGCCAGGGCAAAGACGTTTTGCTGAATGTGGATGTTCAAGGCGCGGCGACGATTCGTGAGAAAGCGGAAGGCGAACCGGAATTAAAACACGCGCTAGTCACAATTTTTCTGACACCAACGACGCTGGCGGAAATCGAAGCGCGATTGAAACGGCGTGGCGCGGATGCGGACGCGGTGATTCAAAAACGTCTTGCGGTGGCAAAACAGGAAATCGCGCAGTGGAAAAACTTTGATTATCTTTTGATCAGCGGCAGCAAGCAGGAAGATTTGCGGCGGACACTGGCAATTATCGAAGCGGAAAAAATGCGCGTGGGGCATTCGCAACCGCTGGAATTTTGAATTAGAATCTGGCATGGGCGTTTCCAAAAAAATTGTTCTCGGCGTGACCGGCTCCATCGCCGCGCACAAGGCGGCGGATCTGGCGTCGTCGCTCACGAAGGCCGGGTGCGACGTGCGCGTGGTGATGACCGCCGATGCGCAGCATTTCATCACGCCGCTGCCATTCAAAACCCTCACACGCAATCCGGTCGTGACGAATCTTTACGACGAGGAAGAAGGTTGGAAACCAACTCATGTTCGACTCGCGGACGAAGCGGATTTACTTTTGATCGCACCGGCGACGGCAAACGTGATTGCAAAACTGGCGAATGGAATTTCCGACGACGCGCTGACGTGCATCGCACTCGCGTTGAATCCAAAGGCAAAAATTCTGATTGCCCCCGCGATGAACGGGAAAATGTGGCTGCACGCGGCGACGCAGGCGAATGTTGCGACGTTGAAAAAGCGCGGCGTGGAATTCATCGGGCCGGACGAGGGAATGTTGTCGTGCGGCTATGAAGGCATCGGGCGTTTGTGGCCGGCGGAAAAAATTGCGGGGCGCGCATTGAAACTGCTGCGCTAAAAAATTCCTTCGCGACGGCGAATTTATGAAACCAAGCCATTCGCAATGGCTGAAACGGTTGATTGCGTCGCTGGAAATTCCGGCGCCCGACCCGCCGCGCCTGCTCCGGCGCATCGCTGTGATGGAGCGCAATGTCATGCTGCCGGTCAAGACGGTGTTTATCGGGATAATTTTATATTCATTCGACGTGACGCCCTGGTTTGGCCTGACTTCAAGCACGCTCGATGTGACGGTTGAAACGGTGCAGTACATTTTCTGGTTCTACATTCTGGCCACCATCATTTTAGGCGCGATTCTGATGTCTCTGGAAAAACTGCCGCTGGCGGTCATACAATGGACGGTGGTCACGAGCAGTCTGGTGGATGGACTGTTTATTGCGGGCATGGCACTGCTCACGGGCGGCCTGGACAGCATTTTGTTCTGGCTGTTTATCGTGTTGATTGTTCGCAACTCGATCAGCGTCCCGCCGGGATTTTCACAGCTTTTTTTGAATGTGGCCATCAGCCTTTGCTACGTGCTTGTGGCGGTGCTGGATGTCGCCGTTTTGAACAATCTGGATGACTTGACGTTGCACACGCTGGATTTGATGCCGCATGAGGACTTGGGACAGCCGTTTGTTTTGCGCGTAACGCTACTACTGCTCGTGACGGCTTGTTGTTACGGCGCGCAAGTGCTGCTCGAACGCCAGCGGCTCGCCGTCGAAGAAGCAGGCGAATTCGCCACGCGTGAAAACCAATTACGTTCGGCTGGACGTCTCGCCGCCGAGTTTGCGCATCAAATAAAAAATCCGCTCGCCATCATCAACAATACCGCGTTCTCGCTTCAACGCTCGCTGCGCGAAAATAAAAATTCCGCAGCGCGACAAATTGAAATCATTCAGGAAGAAGTCGCGCGCGCTGACAAGGTCATCACGCAAATCATGGGCTACGCGCAATTGAGCGAAGGCCGCGTCGAAAAACTCAACGTTATCGAGGAACTCGACCGCGCCATCGCGCAGGTTTTTCCGCCCGCCCTGCCGGTAAAAATTCAAATCCACCGCGAATATGACCACGGCTTTCCACCGTTGCTCATGCTGCGCGGCCATTTATCGGAAATTCTCGTGAACCTTTTGCAAAACGCGCGCGACGCGCTCGGCGAAAAAGGAAATATTTTCATCATCGCCTATTGTCACCGCGATTATTCCGTCGAAATTTCCGTGCGCGACGATGGCCCCGGAATTCCGCCGGATAAAATCGAACGCATTTTTGAACCCTATTATACGACAAAAGAGCGCGGCAGTGGACTCGGCCTCACCATCGTCAAACATAACGTCGAACTTTATAGCGGAAGCGTGCTTGTCGAATCCAGGCTTGGACAAGGCGCAAAATTTATCTTAATTTTTCCTGCGAAAGCGTTGATGAAATTTCAAAAATGAGCGCGCCGCTGCCATCCGTCCTCGTCGTGGACGACGAAAAAAATATGCGCCTGTCGCTTCAGACCGTGCTGAAAGACGAAGGCTACGCCGTGCGCGCCGTCGAATCCGCCGAGGAAGCGCTAAAGCTTTTGCCGCGCGAGGAATTTTTTATGGTCATCACCGACGCGCGACTCGGCGGCATGACCGGCTATGAATTTCTAAAAATAATTCACGAGGCAAAACCGGATTTGCCCGTGCTCATGCTCACGGCTTACGCGACGCCCAAACTTGCCGTCGAAGCCATCAAGTCTGGCGCGATTGACTATCTAGCAAAACCGTTTGCGCCTGAGGAATTGCTTCATGCCGTCGCCCGTTGCGCCGAACGCCATCAACTTTTGCTGGAAAATGTCACGCTGCGTTCACGCGCGGAACAAGTTTTCAGCCTCGATCAAATCGTCGGCGAATCGCCGAAGATGCGCGAGTTGCGCCAATTGATTCAAACTATCGCGCCAACCGATGCGCGCGTTTTAATTCTTGGTGAAAGCGGAACAGGCAAGGAACTCGTTGCCGGTGCACTCCACAGTTTAAGCCAAAGACGCGGGGCGCATTACATCCGCATCAACTGCGCTGCGATTCCTGAAACGCTTTTGGAGAGTGAATTGTTCGGCCACGAAAAAGGTTCGTTCACCGGCGCGCTGAAACAAAAACCCGGCCGCGTCGAGGAAGCCGGCGGCGGTACGATTTTTCTCGACGAAATCGCAGACATGAGCAAACCGCTTCAGGCCAAGCTGCTGCGGTTTCTTGAAGACGGATCGTTCACGCGCGTCGGCGGCACGCAGGAGTTGCGCGTGAATGTCCGGCTCATCGCCGCGACCAACCGCGACATTGTTCAGGCCATCGCCGCCGACCAGTTCCGCGAAGATTTGTTCCACCGTCTCAACGTCGTGCAATTTCATCTGCCAACGCTACGCAATCGCGGTGAAGACGTTTTGCTGCTCGCCGACCATTTTCTAAAAATTTTCCGGGCGGCGATGAATAAAAATGTGGACGCCTTTACACCCGCCGCCCAGCAAAAATTGCTTTCGCATCGCTGGCCCGGCAACGTGCGCGAGCTGCGGAACGCCATCGAACGCGCGCTCATTTTGGAAACCACGCGCCAAATTCAAGCTTCGAATCTGCCGGATTTTCAGGTCGAATCGCGTTTGCAAAAAACGGCGCCGGTGCAGGTCACATTGGATGAATCACTCGACGATGCGCTTGCGCGAACCGAGCGCGAACTGATTTCCAGCATGATGAGACAAAACGATTTTAACCTGACGCGCGCCGCCGAACGCCTTAAGCTCACCCGGCATTCGCTCCGTTACCGGATGCAACGGCTGGGTATGCAAACCGGCGATGGTACGGCAAATGAAACACCCACTGCCATTGACCGGCAGCTTCCTGATGTTTGATTGACCCATGAATATTGTATTGCCATTGTTTGCGGACATTGCGGATTTTTTAATCATCATCGGCGCGGCGGTGTTCGTGGCATTGGTATGGCTCTTTTTGTTTCGCAGCAGGCTAATGCGTCGTCACAAACACCACCACCACCACCGCCGTTCGCAACGCAAGCTTAACCCAACGCTCGCGCAAACCGGCGGACTGCCGCCCGTTCGCAAAGAAGATAAACCGCCGCAATTGTGATGCAACACTGCCGCGCCATCACTCGCAAGAGCGCTTCAAATCTCGCGCTCGCCTTTGTCCTTTTGCCAAAATCAAAACGCGACGCCATGTCCGCCCTTTACGCCTTCTGCCGCGAAGTGGACGACGTGGCCGACGACGAAACTGTTCCTGTAGAAAAACGCCGCGCGCAACTTGCCGGATGGCGCAGCGACGTGAAACGCTCCTGCGAAAATCAATCGCCGCAATTTCCGACCAATAAGGAATTACAACCCGTCATCAGGCAATTTCATTTGCCGTTTGAATTGTTCGACGAACTCATCAAGGGCTGCGAGATGGATTTGGACACGAAACGCTACGAAAATTTCGAGCAACTTGAACTCTATTGCTATCGTGTCGCATCCGTCGTCGGCCTTTTGAGCATTAAAATTTTCGGCTACAAAAATCCAGTCACGCACGATTACGCGGTTTATCTCGGCAAGGCGCTGCAATTGACGAACATTTTGCGCGACGTGAAGACCGATGCCGAACGCGGGCGTATTTATCTGCCGCAAAGCGAATTGAAAAGATTCAACGTCAGCGAAGATGAAATTTTGAATTTCAAATATTCTGAAAACTTCCGCGTGCTGGCCGAAAGCATCGCCGCCTGCGCTAAAAAATTTTACTCGCTCGCGCGAAAAACTTTGCCCGCTGAAGATCGTAAATTAATGGTCGCCGCCGAATTGATGGGCGAAGTTTATTGGCAGTTGCTGCAAAAACTGGAACGGCAACAGTTCAATGTTTTCGGTTCGCAGCCGATTCGAATTACCCGCCCCAAAAAATTGCTTTTGATTTTACGCGCATGGATGCGTTTTATCTCCGGCTCAAAAACGGCAAATTATGGGATGCCTTGATTCCGTTCGCCGCCTGATCGTGAATGCGGACGATTTCGGGCGTTCGCATTCGATTAACCAGGCCGTCATCCGCGCACACCGCGAAGGCATTTTGACGAGCGCCAGTTTGATGGTGAACGAAAACGGTTTTGACGAAGCCGTGAAAGTGGCGAAAGAAAATCCAAAACTCGGCGTCGGGTTGCACCTGACCCTGCTTCAAGGTCATTCAACACTGCCGCCGGAAAAAATTCCGGGTCTTGTCAATTCGCTCGGCGAATTTTCCGAAAGTCCGGCCGGCGTCGGACTGAATTATTTTTTAAAACGCAATTTGCGCGAACAACTTCGCGCCGAAACCCGCGCACAATTTGAAAAATTTCGTTCCACTGGCCTGCTACTCGACCATGTCAATGGCCACCTGCATCTGCATCTGCATCCGACGGTTTTCAGAATTCTGATGGAAGACTCGGAAAAACTTGGCATTCGTCATTTCCGTTTGACGCGTGACTGCCTTTCACGCAGTCGCCGGATGTCGCGTGGCCACTGGCTTTACCGTGTTTCTCACGCTGCCATTTTTGAAATGTTGTCCAGGCGCGCGCGCAAAACGCTGGAACAGAAAAAAATTCGCCATGCGCAAATCACTTTTGGCCTTTTGCAGGATTCGCGCGTGGACGAGAATTACATTTTGAAATTACTGCCTGAATTGCCTCCGGGCGATTCCGAGCTTTACTCGCATCCCTCGCTCGACGAATTTAAGCATGAGTTCGACGCCCTCGTCAGCTCGCGCGTGAAGGAACAGATTAAGAAACTCGGCATCGAACTGATTCGTTACCAGGATTTGTGATATGTTGAAACTGCTTTCGATTTTGATTGTCGGTCTCGTTTTTGAATCCACCGGCGTCATCCTGCTGAAAAAAGGCATCACGCACATCGGCGACATGAACGGCGTGACGGCGTCCGAAATTTTCCGCATCGTCAAAGCCAGCGTGACCAATCCGCAAATCATGCTAGGCGTTTTCTTCGAGGCGCTGTTCTTCATCTGTCTGCTGATTTTGATGTCGAAGAGTGACATCAGCTTCCTCTGGCCACTCACCGCGTTGAGTTTCGTGTTCGCGACGTTCGCCGCGATGTGGTTTCTGGGCGAAAGCGTTTCTATCGTGCGCTGGTTCGGCGTGATTCTGATCGTAATCGGCGCGGCGTTCATCAGTTACAGCGAACACGCGAAGGAAAAACCTGCGCCGCCAACTTCCGATCAATCGCCGGTCACGGAAAAGTGATTTTGGCGAGAACTTCCGCAAGTTTTTCGGCGGCTAACTTTGTTTTCTTCTGCAACTGCATCAATGCGCCGATTTTTCCGGGCGATTTGGCGATGGCCAGAAATAATTTGCCGTAATCCAAATTCTTGTCTGATTTGGAAAGCGCGTTGAAATCCAGCGGCAAATCTTCGCTGGCGGTGTCGGAGATCACGCGGACGATGGCGCAGGGAATGCCGCGCTCGCGGCAGATGGCGTGGATGACCGCCGATTCCATCTCGACTGCGTCCGCGCCGGTTTCGTCGCGCAATGCTTTCTTTTCAGCGACGGTCGTGGCGATGTGGTCGGCGCAGAAAAATTTCACAGGCTTCGCGCCAGCAGCGGCAAGGTTGGCAACCAGTTTTTGATCATTGGCCGCTGGCCCTGCCAGCTCAAAAACGACTTCGCCGTGTTTCAAATCTGGATTCAGTCCGCCGGCTAAACCGCAGGTCAGCACAAGTTCTGGTGAATTGGCGGTGAGAAATTCGCGCACGGATTTTTCTGTGTTCTGACGTCCGATACCAGTGATAAGAATTTTGGCTTGCGCCGTGGCCGCGTTGCCAGCCGCGATTTTCCGAAACGGCGCGGCTTCTTCTTTTAGCGCGAAGCAAATGAGTGTGGACATTTGCTTTTCCATTATGAATCCATTTCCTCGTCTTCACTGCCAAGGCGAATTCCGTGTCCGTATATTTTGGATCGCGTAATCGGCATTTTTAAATGCAAAGGGTCACCGGCGACTTCGTTCTGCAAATTGATCGGCTCTTCGTATTTCGAAATTAACGCCAACATTTGGCGTCGGATATAAGTTACCTCAGAATTGGCTACTCGAAGATTCGGTCGCAGTCCGGGCTTAATACTGCGCATAGCCATTTGCCAAATCTTTGGGCTTACAGCTTCTTTTCGCTTTTTGATTCCATCCCGCCGGTGAATTGCAGCTTTAAGCATCTCGCTTAAGCGAACATATTCTTGACGAACTTCATCAGGAATTTCTTTCATTTTATCCCCGCCAGCCTTTCCTTCCAGATTTTGTAAAGCTCCACCGTGGCGCGGACGTCGCGCATGCAGTATTCGGCAATGTCGCGGAATTTTCCGGCGGCCAGCAGCGCGCCCACGTCCATGCCGGTCACGCCGTGGCTCTTGGGCGATTCGATGTCGAAGGCCTTGCAGTAAAAATCCAGATTGAACCGCCGCGCCGCGCCGTCGCGTCCGCTCACGCTGTAAAAGGTGAATTGCTCCGCGAGATCGCAGTGCGGGTCGGTAGCGTAACGGTAGCCGAGCCAGTTCTTCTTCGAAATGGGCACGTTCAAAAGCGCCGAGCGCAGGTAAAGGAACGGTACGTCGAAGCCGCGTCCGTTGAAGGTGACGACGGAATTGAAATTTTTCGCCGCTTCCCAGAATTGCGCGAGCAATTCCGTTTCATCAGCGCACGGAATGAATTTCACCGGCGCATTTTCTTCTTCGACTTCCTCGAAATCTTCCGCGACGAACAAGGTCTGCCCGCGCTGCGTCTCGGCGTTGAGCATGGCGATGCAGATGACCTGCGACGTGAACGGCCACAGGCTCATGAACTTGGCAATCTCTTCGCGTTTGGCGTCCTTCGCGGTGGCATCGGCGAGCTTGTCGGCCTCGCGGAAAAGATATTCCTGCTGCGCCTCGTCGAAATTTTCGAGCGGCAGCGCGGTAGTCTCGATGTCGAAAACGAGTGTGGCCATCGCGCCTTTGTAGAAGAATTAAACCGGCTCGGCAATCAAATCGTAATCCGTGTGGCCGATGATTTTGACACGGGCAAATTCTCCAATGGGCAATTTGCCGCGAATATAAACGCGACCGTCAATGTCCGGCGCGTCACCTTCGCCACGAGCGACAAAATAATTTCCCTTGAGACCACTCGTGTGCTTGTCCGTTTCGCGGATGAGACCATGTTCCCAGGAACTGACGTTCGCGCTTTGAAGTTGTTTCGCGTTCGCTTGACCTTCGACGAGCACTTTTATTTCGCGGCCAACGAAGGATTCAGAAACCTGCCGGGCGATCTTGTGTTGCGCGGCCATCACGAGTTCACGGCGCTTTTGGCGCATTTTGATGGAGATTTGTCCGGCCATTTTGCCCGCGAGAGTTCCGTCTTCCTGCGAATAGGTGAACACGCCGAGCCGCTCAAATTTCGTTTCACGGATAAAATCAAGCAGCGTTTGAAAGCTCGCCTCGGTCTCGCCTGGAAAACCGACGATGAACGTCGTCCGCAGCGCTATGCCGGAGATTCCCGCGCGGATTTTTTTGATGAGATCAACGATGTATTGCTGCGAGGTTTCGCGCCGCATCCGTTCGAGCATATTTTCGTGGATGTGCTGAAGCGGAATGTCCACGTAACGTGCGACTTTTTCGCAACTCGCAATTGTCCCAATTAATTCGTCCGTCCAATGTGCCGGATGCGTGTAAAGCAGGCGAATCCAGAAATCGCCCTTGAGCGAATTGAGTTCGCGCAGCAGCGAGCATATTGTCGTTGCGTCGGTGGAAAGTGTTTTTGTGGCGGCGGAAAATTTTTCGGGCGATGAAATCGCGCGTGAATGGTTCGGGCGCAAATCAAGTCCGTAATAAGTCGAGTCCTGCGAAATCAAATTGATTTCCTTCACGCCGTCGGCAATGAGCACCCTGGCTTCCGCAACGATGTCCGATTGAACGCGGCTGCGATGCGAACCGCGCATCCGGGGAATGATGCAAAAACTGCAGGGATGATTGCAGCCCTCGGCGATTTTCAGATACGCAAAATGTTTTGGCGTGAGGCGGAATCGCGGCGTTTCAAAATCAGGAATGAAAGTCGGGCGCGCAGTCACGTCGAACGGCGAAGCGGATGATGTAATGATAGTTTTTGTTTTTCCGAACTTTTCCGAGTTGCGAATGTTTTCAGATTCTTCGTGTGAATTAATTGTTCGCGTTTTTTCGAGTTCCGCAAAACGTCCGACAATTTTTCCTTTCTGGCTTCTAAATTCTGGCTTCTGAATTCTTTCCGCACGATTTTGAATGGCGCGCTGAACGATTTCGCCGACTTGCGTGACTTGATCAATGCCCATGAACGCGTCCACTTCGGGCAGCAATTTTGGCAATTCGTCGCGAAAACGTTGCGGCAAACAGCCGGAGACAATCAAACTCTGCCCGCGATTTTTTGCTGCACGAATTTCTGCGGACTCAAGGATCGTGTCGACGCTTTCTTCCTGCGCGGAGTCAATGAACGAGCAGGTGTTGACGATGAGTGCGTCGGCCTGACCGGCATCGTTGGTGATCTCAATGCCGCTTTTTAGCAGCGAGCCGAGCATGATTTCGGCATCCACGAGGTTTTTGGCGCAGCCGAGCGAAATGAGGCCGACTCGCAACGGACGTTCACTGGATTTTTTCTTCGTCACAGACGGGAAATATTAGCAGAAATTTGTTGTGAAGCAATCTTGCGAATCGGCTCGCACGGACGCCGCCCGCCCGATGGATCAAATTTATTTGCCGATGGAATTTGTGGCGGGAGAGTTCGTCGTGGAAATGGTCGTTGGCACGTTGGCCGAAATGGTTGCGGCGGGCGGGGCATTGGTTTCCGACGGCAAACCGAGTTGCGTGCGCAACACGGCGCGCGCGGCGAAGGGCAGTCCATGCTGCGGGTCGAGTAATTGATTCAGCACATCGCGGTTGAGATCGGTGAATGGCGGCAGGCCGATGCGCTGTATGTTACTTTTCATGCGGGAAATCTGGGTCTGGTAATGTTGATAAACTTTTCCAGCCAACAATTTGAATCCCGCGTAACGGTCGTCCTGTCCGATGGCCAGCGCTTCATACGCGCGCGCCAGCATCCCTTCAATCGCAGCGGTCACGCGTTCCTGCGAGGTTTCGCCGATGTCTTCCTGCACGACGGCGACTGCATATTCATCGAGTGATATTTGCGAGGGCAATGAATTTGGATTGCCGACAATCAGGGGTTTGTCGGGATATTTCTGGCCGAGGTAGTGGAACCATTTCGCGGCTTCGGCCAGACGATTGTCTTCATAAAGAAAATAAACGGCGTCTTTCAGAAAATTTTTGTGCGCGGTGGCGATGTTGTCGCGGCTTTTTTGATCCTCCTTCATCATTTCTTCGTAAGCCTCGTTGAGCTTGGGAATGAGTTCGAGATTCGGGCCGAGTTCATACGACAGATTGAACGGATTGGCGATAAGGCGTCCGTGATGAAACGCCTGCAGCAAAGACTGGTAAATGCCGCGACGTAATGTGATCAAGTCATCCTGCTTCACGTTGCCGGGGTGTTCCTTCGCCTTTTCCAGACCCAGCGCATACCAGTAAATCGCGTGCGCCTCCGGCAGTCGCCAGTCAAACGGCCCCCATTGCCCGTCCACTTTCTGCGCGAACACTGGGTCAATCTTGTATTTTACGCGGAGCAAAAGGAGGTTCGTTCTGGCTTCGGAAGTTTGCGGGTGGATTAACGCAAAAAAATTCGTTCCGTTCGGAGCGAACAGTGGCGTCATCTTCTCGGCCCACTGTTGTTTGTAATACAAATTTGCGTCGTCAACATTCTGTCCCAATTTGCTTTGAAAAATCCAACCCAACCACTGGTAAAGAAGCGTGCTGTCGGGATTGTAGCGCAAACCATCATCGCGCAACAATTCCATTCCGCGTTCAATCCAATGCCAGCGGTCGGTGAAATCTTTGAACTTCACCGAAATGTTCCAGGCCATGTTCCACGCCTGAAAAACCCAGACCTGCGGAAAATGCGGCTCTAAATCCGTGATCCAATCCGCAAGCTGCGCCGCCTCAAAAAACTTGTCGTCCTGCTGCAAATCATTGGCGCGAATCCACAGATAATTGGAAATCAATCCGCGAAAACCGCCGAGTGCGACCGTCGTGAATGCCAGCATTGGCGGCGCGTTTTGCAACGGCCCGGAAATGGTCAGGCCGAGTTGCGCACGGTCGCGGTTCAAGGATTTTTGCAACTGGCCGGAACTGAAAAGCAGCGCGGCGGCCAGCAGCAACAAAACGATTTTTTTGGCGCGCGCGTTCATTGCGTCCCCTGCGCCGTGGCCAGTTCACGCTGGCCGAACAAAATAATTCCGATGATGGCAATGATACCACCGAGCAACAAAACGATTTGCCCGAACGCCGCGCCCAGTTCGCCCCACGGAATACTGCGCCCGTTGCTTAACGCATCTATCGGCGAAAAATTTTCCGCCAGATTGATGACCGTCAACATTCCCTTGAACATCGGAATCAGCACCGCGTCCGCCGCCGAATGCCCCGCGACGCCGGTCTCCTCGTTGCCGACGCCGACCGTGCCGTTGGAAACCGCATCCGCCAAAGTTCCGCTCGAAAGTCCGATTGCCAGGATTGCCAGTGAAAAAAACGTGGCGACCGGAAATGACAAAAAACTTGCCGCCGTTAAACCAAGCGCGGCCAGCAACGCCATCCAGCAAAAAATGATTCCCAATCCGCGCGCGAAATTCAGCACAAAACCGCCTTCGGGATACAAAACTTCCATGCCGTCTTCGAGCGGAAACAGCAGCGATGTATTGTTTGGATTCACAAACACGATCGTCATCACGCCGTTGGTATCGAACAGATTCGCCGGAATTTCAAACTCGTGAAACGTGTCCGGCGCGAGGCTCATTGGCGTTTCCGTGCGCCAAAAATTTGTCGTTTCTGGCACCCCCACCTGCCACAAAGCGTCAAAGGTGCCGGATGGACTTTTGTTCGCCGAATTAAATTTAACCCGCAACTGTAGTGGCTTGTCGCGCAGAAAATTTTTGGCAAAACCAAAATCAATCCGCCATTCGCGCGAATAACCCGGCGGCACCAGTTGAAAATCAGCTTTTACCTGCTCGCGAATTTGACGGCGCACTTCCGGTATGTTTGCCGTTTCAACCGGACTGCTTTTCAAGCGTTCCTGCAAAATACGCCCGGTTTCCACATCAATTTCCGCATCGTTGTTTTTTTCCTTCGCCGAGCCGCGCGCAACGAGCACTTGTTCCCGCAAAACTTTTTGTTCTTCGGCAGGCAACTTGTTTGCGCGCCATTCCAACAATCCATAAACGCACGCACCGGAAATTGCGAGTAGTGCGGCGTTCAGCGAAATGATGCCTAGCCATTTGCCGAGCCAGATTTGCCAGCGCGCAATCGGCTTGGTGGCGACGACTTGAATCTGGCATTCCTCGATGTCGCGCGCCAGCGTGCCGCACGAAAGCCACAGCGTCGAAAGTCCCAACAATGCCGTGATCGCGCTCAACGTGTAGGTCAAAATGATCTGCGTGAACCCGCGTGCCGTGCCGTCGTCCCTGATGACTAGTGGCAAGCCGGCGACCGCCAGTATCAATAACACCGCGATGACAAGGAACAGCTTGAACCGCAACGCGGCCTTCCATGTCAACCAGGCAATGGCGAGAATTCTTTGCATGAATTAAAGCTTTGACACGGATTTCGCAGATTTACACGGACTGAATCTGTGATAACCCGTGCAATCCGTGTCTTATTTTGATTTTCCCAGCAGCGACGACAATTTTTCATCGGCTTTCGACAAATCCACCGGCTTTTCCGGCTCAATTTTTTGCGCGGATTTTTGGGGCGACGAAATTGGCTCGTTTGTTTTCGCCAGCGCCGCCAGTTTTTTCTCGTCCACTTTCGCCTCGGAAACAGGCGTGGAAACTTTTGCTTCAGAAATGGTTTGCGCCGCCTGCGGCAATGATAGTTTTTCCAAAACCTTTTCCGTCGCCGGTTTCGCTTCCACGCCGCGCAGATATTCAGCCACACGCGCGCCGGATTGTGCGCCGCTGGTTTCGTTCGCCGCGCGTGCTTTCGCCACCACGTCGAGAAAATAGCTTTCAAGATTCTGCGTCGGATTATCCACGCGCACTTCGCCGGTCGAAACGTCCTTGCGGATTATTTCAAGAACCCGTTCCAGGGTTTCGCGTGGCAGCACCGGCGTTGTGATGCGCAACGTGTCCGGCTCGGCGAGCAATTCCTTCAGCGTGCCGGCAGCCTGGATTTTTCCGCCATAATAAATCACCACGCGGTCGCAAACGTCCTCGACATCGGAAAGCAGATGGCTGCTCAAAATCACCGTCTTGCCGCGACGCGCCAGCGCGATGATCAAATCCTTCACTTCGCGGCAGCCAATCGGGTCAAGACCGGCGGTCGGTTCGTCAAGAATCACCAAATCAGGATCGTTGATGAGCGCCTGCGCGAGGCCGATGCGGCGTTGCATTCCTTTTGAAAATTCGCCGACGGCGCGCGTCTGCGTTTTGCCGAGGCCGACCATTTCGAGCAATTGCTCCGCGCGATTGTTGCGTTCGCCTTTCGAGAGATGAAACAGATTGCCGAAAAAATCCAGTGTCTCGCGCGAGTTGAGGTAGCGATACAAATACGATTCCTCCGGCAGATAACCGATGCGCGATTTCGTCTGAACGTGGCGTGGCGAATGGCCGAAGACTTCGATGTGTCCTTTGGTCGGATTGAGCAGGCCGAGCAAAAGTTTTACGGTCGTGGACTTGCCGGAGCCGTTCGGTCCGAGTAATCCGAAAACTTCACCACGCCGGACTTCAAAATCCACGTTGTCCACCGCGCGCGCCTTGGGGCGATTCCAGAAATCCTTGAACACTTTCGTCAGCCCGCGCACCGACACGACGACCTCGGCGGATTTTTGATTTCCGGTTTGCGATTGCGGATTTAATTCGGCGACGGGCATAACTTATTTCAGGGATTGAATGCTACCATCACCCAAAACTATTATTTGACGACCATCCGATGATTGCGCGGTCATCAAAACTGATTGAGGTTGAGGATTGGTTTCGTCCAAAGTTAAAGATACAGTTACATTCCATCCATCAAAAACACTGACATCTCCGTGTTTCAAAAACCCTTTAGCAATAAGTTCCTGCAAAGAAATTGACGGCGGTAAAGTCTGATTTTCAGATTTCATTTTGCTGCTGTAAGCATGAATCGCAGCGGTAATTTTCTTTGCGTCCAAATGTCCTGTTTGTGGCTTTAGAATTACAAATAGACAGCAACCGACGGTTACGACTAGAGCTATTGCTGCGGCAAAAATAAGAAAACGCTTCGTTTTCATTTTTACGCCATCTTCGGCGTCAGTTGGCCGGAAACTTGGCGGGGCGGTTCTTCCGTTTCGGGATGGAAATGTTCCAGTTCCTCGCCTTTGCGCACGAGTCGCGCGCTGTTAAAAATCACGATGAGCGTGCCGATGACGTGCAGGATCGCAGCGGTGATCGGGCCGATGTAGCCGAACGCCGCCGCCGATAACCCGATGATGATGAAGCAGACGCCGAACGCAAAATTCTGGTTGATGACTGCGCGTGTGCTGCGCGAAAGCTTCACGAGGAACGGCAACCGGCGCAGGTCATTGTTCATCAACGCAATCGTCGCGCTGTGGATGGCCACTTCGCTGCCCGCCGCGCCCATCGCGATGCCGATGTCGCCCGCCGCGAGCGCCGGTGCGTCGTTTACGCCGTCCCCGATGACCGCAACCTTGTAGCCTTTCGCCTTCATGGCGCGGACAAATTCAACCTTGTTCTGTGGCAAACAATCGCCTTTCGCCTCTTCGCAACCGATTTCAGCCGCGACGCGCGTGGCGACAACCTGACGGTCGCCGGAAATCATCGCGATGCGGCGGACGCCCGCTTCTTTCAATTCAGCCAACGCTTCCTTCGCGTCGGCGCGCGTTTTGTCCTGCAAACCGACCCATCCGACGCATTTCCCGTTTTGCGCGACGAAAATCAAGCTCCAGCCTTCGGTCTCATTGAGGTCAACGGATTTCAGGAAAGGTTCCATCACGCCGTTGTCTTTGAGCCATTGCGCGCGGCCAACCAGAATTATTGCGCCGTTGATTTCCGCCTTCACGCCGCGACCTGCCGTTTCGGCAAAATCTTTCGGTTCGGCCAGCGGAACTCCGGCTTCGCCCGCGAGCGTTGCAAGCGCTTTGGCGGTCGGATGGTTGCTGTATTTTTCGGCGGAAGCGGCGAGCAACAAAAGTTCCGCCGGTTTCGTTTCGCCGATCGGTGCGAGGCGGCTGACGGCAAGCTGGCCGGTCGTAAGCGTGCCGGTTTTGTCAAAGACGAAGGCGTTGATCTTCGCGGCGAGTTCGATGTCGGCGACATTTTTAATTAAAATTCCCAGACGAGCGGCGGCGGAAAGCGCGGCAACCATCGCGGTCGGCGTCGCGAGGATGAACGCGCACGGGCACGAAACGACGAATACGGCGATGACGCGGTTGTAATCGTAAGTGAACGCCCACACGAGCGCGCCGATGACCAGCACGAGCGGCGTGTAAAAGCCCATGTATTGATCCACGATTTTCTGGATCGGCAGTTTCGTTTTTTCCGCCGCGATGATGAGTTCGCGCACGCGGCCCAATGTCGTGTCCGTTCCGGCGCGGCTGACTTTGATTTCCAGAACGCCGGTGAGATTTTGCGTGCCGGCAAAAACTTCATCGCCCACTTTTTTATCGGCGGGCAATGACTCGCCGGTGATGGTCGCCTGATTGAACGAGCCCTGTCCGTTCAAAATAATTCCGTCTGCCGCGACGTTGTCGCCGGGGCGGATGCGGATTGTGTCGCCTACGGCAAGTTCGCTCGCGGCGATTTCCTCTTCGCTGCCGTCGGATTTGATACGGCGCGCTTTTGTCGGGGTCAGTTTGATGAGCGATTCGATGGAATCGCGCGCGCCCTCGGCAGTGCGGGTCTCGATGATTTCGCCGGTGAGCAGGAAAAACGCGACGACGCCCGCCGTCGTGTAATTCCCGGACACGAACGCGAACAGCACGGCGATAGCGACGAGTTCGTTGATGCTCAATTTGCCGCGCCGCAAATCCTTGATGGCGGTGACGACGATGGGATAAATCAAAATAATTGCGCCGATCATCGCGCTGGCGCTGGCGACGGTCGTGCCCGATTCAAACAACCAGTCCACAATGAAGCTGTTGAGGACGAAGACGACGCCAAGAACGGCCTGCCACAAGTGCACGGACGAATGCTCGTGGTCATGGCCGCAGCCGCAAGAATCGCCGTGGTCGTGGTCGCTTAAAAGGGATGTAACTTGCATACAATTAATTATGGATTCTGCACCGCCGGTTTCGGTTCCGGCGGTTCGCGATTTAACATTAGCCGAAGTTCGACCGGTTTTCCATCGGCATGAACGGGCAAAAACATTTTGTCCTGCACGTTCGTCAATATCTGGCTCATCACCGGCAGCAGGGTCTCTTGCACGAACAGGTTTGGGTTACTCTCGAATTTCGGCAGCAAATCGCTGAACCGTTTGGCGTCGGCGTTAATTGACGCGACGTAGCGCGTGCGGTCGGATTCAGCCTGATTGACGATGGTCGCCGCCTGCGCGCCAGCCTGAAGGATGATTCCATTCGCCTTGCTATGGGCGTCGTTGAGAGCTTTGTTACGATTTTCGCGCGCCGTGGTAACCTGCGCAAAAACATCCGTCAATTGCCGCGGTGGAATGTTTTGAATCTCGCAATTGTCAATCACGATGCCGAGCTGCTCCTGATCGGTCAATTCGCTGACGCGCTGTTCCACAGCGTCTTGAAACCCGGCCACGTCGGTGTAAAGCGCGTTGTCCACCTTGAAGTGCGCGGCGGTGTAAAGTAGCGCGTTGTCCAGGGCGTTTTGTATGGTGTTCGACGCGGAAACGAAATTAAAAACGTAACGAATCGGGTCTTCGATGCGATAGTAAAGCGTCGCGCGAGTGTGAATGATGTTGCGGTCGGCGGTGATGGCATAACCGTCAATCGCCGGATTCAGCGACGGGCCGGCGGGAATCTCCTCGCCGCTCAATTCCTGTTCCGGCGTGGTAAAATACCAGCCGGTCGTCGAAGCGACCTTCTGGATTTCCGTGATTGGAATTCTCACCACTTCGTCAATCGGATACGGAAACGACCAGTGCAATCCCGAACCCATCAAAGCCTTCTGCCCTTCGCCAACCGGCTTTCCGAAGCGCAGAATAACCCCTTTTTCCTGCGGGCCGACCTGAAAAAATCCCGAACAGAAAAATGCGACGACCATCAGCAGCATCACGATCTTGATGATCGCAAAACTGCTGCGTAACGCCTCGGCCAGCGCCTGCGAGCCGGCGTCCCGCGTTTCCGGCGCATGCGAATGCCCATGATCGTGATGTTCGTGTTCGTCGCTCATGGATTGCTGCTGGATGAATTGGTCGGGAGATGGCTGAAGAGGTCAAACGGCGGCGTGCGCTCGTCGAAAATCAACGTCGCCTTCTGATTGAGCGACTGCTGCAGCGCAGCGATACGCAAAAGATAATTCGCCAGTTCGGGATTTTGCTGGAAAATTGGCAACGTTTTGGCGGCCTCGGCCTCGCCCTCGGCGCGAATGCGCGTGGCTTCGGCCTGGGCTTTGGAAACGGTCTCGGCGGCCTGACGCTCGGCGGCGGACCGGATTTTTTGCGCCTCGGAATCGCCTTCGGACTGGTATTGGCTGATGTATTGCTGACGCTCCGACTTCATGCGCTCAAACACGGTTTGGGTGACGTTTTCGGGCAGGCCGATTTTTTTGAAGCCCAGAAATTCAAGGCTGACACCCCAGTCATTCGTGCTCAACTCGCCTTGCACCGTCTTTTCAATCTCGTTTTCAATCCCGTCAAATTTCAACTCCTTCGTGTCCGCGTTCACAAACTCGGATAATGTGTGCCCGCCGATGACGGCAATTTTTGCGCTGCGCAACATGCTTTCGAGCTTCCCCTGCGCGTTGGGGATTGACACCAACGGATCGCCGGGAAACGTCTTGATAAATGTCCCGGCGTCGGAAATTTTCCAGCCAACATAGACGCTTGACAGCAATATGATGTTGTCCCGGGTGAAATTTTCGCTGAACTTGTCCTCGAAATTCTGGACACGCGCGTCGTATTTATAAACCTTCTGGATTGGCCACGGCCATTTGAAATAAAGATTCGGCTCCGCGAGACTGCGCGCCGGTTTGCCGAAGGTCGTGACAACGGCAACCTCTGACCTGCGCACTTGGAAAGTGAAGAGCAGCAGCGTGAAAATCACGACCAGCGCTGCGCCGACAATGACAGTTAGGATATTTCTTTTCATGGCGGTTGATTGTTTGGAGAAGACGGCACGTTCATATTCAAAAGGTCTTCGCGGATTTTATCTTCAAGATCAAAAATCAGGACATTGTCCGTGTTCGTGACGAGCAAAACATATTTGCGCGCGGTTGCCGTCGCATCGGCAAACGCCTGAAAATACGCCCGTTGCTCGTAAACCGACGGCGCGGCTTCAAACGCCGGAATCTGGTTCGTGAATAACGCCGCCCGTGCCCAGGCCGAGGTTTCCAACTGGATGCGGGTTGCCTCGGCGACATTCGTGGTCGTAAAGGCTGCCGCGCCGGCCAGCGTGTTCGTGCTGATGGCGTCGGCGACGGCGGTGTTCGTCTTGGCGATCATCTGCTGGATTGCGCCGACAACATTTTCATAGTCAGCCGCCACGGAAACCGGCGGATGAATGTCCTGCAAGCCGACAAAAAGAATTTTCACGCCAAGCCGGTGTGCATTGACGTCGGATTGAATCTGATTCTGCAACTCCTGCGCCGCCTCCAGCCGCGCGTGCGACATCACGTCGTTCAAATCCACGCCCGCGAGGAAATGCACCACGTCGCGCGTCGCCAAATCCTCCAGCAAATTCGACTGGTCGGCGTTGTTGTAAGCCCAGTCCATGACGTTCGTAATCTGGAATTGCACCGGAATGCTGACCGAAATCAAACTGACCGGCGGCGCTTTAAGCGTGTCATTGGTGTCACCGTTCTGATTCTGAACCGTCGCCGTCGCACGATTGCCGACAAGAAAGTTTACTTCCTTCGCGTGGGCGACGCTCCACAAAATCGTCTTCTCACTTTCGCTTTGCGCGTCGGGAATATAGCCGACTTCAAACGTCTGGATTTGGTCGGTGCGGTAGCGGTAGATTTTGTCAACCGGCCACGGCCATTTCAAATGCGCGCCCGAATTCAAATCCGCCACCGGTCTGCCGAAATGTTCCAGCACGGCCTGTTCACCCGGATCAATGAAAACGACGCAGGTGGACAAAAGCAACACCGCCAGTTGCGCCAGCAGCAGCGCGGGCAGATTTTTTTGGAGTAACTGGAAAAACCACGTCTCCGAAACCTTGAAGCCGAATTGATAATCCAGCGCCTGCGCCGCCGTCGTGAACAGGCTTTCCGGCTGCGCGAGCAAACCGACCACGCGGCTGTCGTAGAGTGGACGCGCGATTTTTCCCTTGAGGCGCGGACGATAAATTTCCAACAGCAGCGTCAAAAGGATTTCCAATGCCATCAAGCCGAGCAACACGCACAGCGCGCGCGCGAACAGGAAATCAGCTTTCGGAAATCCGATCTTGATGCCGGCGACACCCAGCGCAGTGAAAAAACAAATGAACGCGCCCGCCAGCAGAAAACTCGCGCCCGGTCGCAAAAGCCGGTGATTTTCCAATCTCGCAATCGTCACGGAAAAACGCCCCAGCAAAAACAACAGCAGCGAAAAAATCGCGAAGAGCGACAGCGACGGCATCGCACGTTCCGGGACAATGCCGCTGGCCGCCTTGCCGGTCCAATGCCATAGCAGCCACGCACCGCCGGCTTGAAGCAGGAAAAGTAAAACGGCAAAACCGGGGACGAAAAATTTCTCGAATTGTTCGCGCGAACGGCGCGCCGGGAAAACTTCGGATTCCTTTGCGTCGAACAAGGCGGATTCGCCTTTTGCGCGTGCAAGCTCGTCAATCTCCAGTTTTTCCAGCCGCTCGTTTTCTTCGAGCCGCATTTGAAACCAGCCCGCGAACGCCACGAGCGCGCCGAGTCCGAGAAAAATCGAAGCGGCCTGTCCCGCCAGCGAATTGACGTAGCAAGTCACGACGAACGCGGCGATGAAAATCATCACCGCCGCAATCAAATTCACCAGACCATTTTTTTGGAAGTTGCGTTCCACTTGTCATTACATCGTTAAATTGTTGAATCGTTACATCGTGAATCGCCGAACCGGTTCAACGGTTCAATGATTCACGATGTAACGCCTTTAACTCAATTCCCGTTCTTCGAACAGTGCCGCGCCTGCGGCCAGTGCCGCGCCCGCGTAACAAATCGCATAGGCGAATGCCTTGCCGACGTATGCCCATTGAAAAGTATTTTTGCCGGTTTCAATCGCGTCGGCGAGCCAGAAAAGCTGCCAGTTCGGGATGATGCTGTAAAGCGTCGAAGCCCACCATTCGCCGTCTTCCGCGCGGCGACCGAAAAAATAATCCGACATCAGTCCGACCAGAAAAACAGCCGAGCAGATCGCCAGTGTCGGAATCGTGTCGAACCGCGTCGAACACGCCAGCGCGACGGCGGCCAGAATCCAGAGCGCGAATAAAATTAAAATTCCAGCGGGCAAAAGATTCCAATTCACCGCCGCCTGCGTGCCAAGACTTTGTATTTGTTTGGTGAATTGAAAGATTAAAAATACCGCAAGCGTCGTAAAAATCAGCATCGCAAAGACCGCGTCGCTCACGAACGGACGGCGCAGGAAGAAATTGCTAAAGCCCGCCAGCGCGTAGGCCAGCGCGATGCCCGCGCCGAAAATTCCGATGGCGGGCAAATCGGT
>Ga0207066_1030_pt1 | contig 33512 bp, 34 predicted proteins | sample Alteio_BWMinCont_24_FD_153490 | JGI IMG/M metagenome (GOLD analysis project Ga0207066, IMG submission 153490) | Enriched cells from forest soil in Barre Woods Harvard Forest LTER site, Petersham, Massachusetts, United States -... | ecosystem: Environmental > Terrestrial > Soil > Temperate forest >...
GGTAAATTTCCAGCAGCGCGTCGTTCTGACTCTTCACCGGATCCTTCCGCAGGGTCACGGAAATCACGTTACCGGCGTCGTCCCGGTCGGGGAAGAACACGTCGAAGGACGTGATGCCATTGCTCATCAGCTTGTCTATGCTGGTCAGTTCCTGATTAGCCTCTGCCAGCACCTCGCCGGTGGACATGTCGATCACGTCGGAAGCGATGTAGGCGCCCTGCAGATCGGTGACGTCGATTTCCACCTGCTCGATCTTGGCTTTGAGAATGGCGTCGTACAAATTCTTCGTAATTTTGCGGCCTTGCGGAACGATGCTGATCTCGCTGACGTTGTAGAAGGCTTTCAGGATCTCGGAATCGGTTTTGAGGCCCAGGGCGCGCAGGAACACCGTGCCGTAGAATTTCCGCTTGCGGTCGATGCGGACGTACAGCAGGTTCTTGTTATCGTATTCAAACTCCACCCAACTGCCGCGGTAGGGAATAATTTTGCCGAGGAAATAGCCTTGCGCGGGAACACGCTCGAAGAAAACGCCGGGCGAACGGTGTAGCTGCGAAACGATGACGCGCTCGGTGCCATTGATAATGAACGTACCGTTGTCGGTCATCAACGGGATTTCGCCGAAGAAGACTTCCTGCTCCTTGATGTCGCGGACTGTCTTGGCGCCGGTTTCAGGATCCTTGTCGTAAACGGTGAGCCGGATGGTTACCTTGAGCGGGGCGGCATATGTCATGCCGCGCTCCTCGCACTCGGCGACGTCGTATTTCAGCTGCAAACCGACGGGATCGCCGCAGCGGTTGCAGAAAGTGACGATGTTCTTGTTAAACGTGCCGCAGCGATGGCAAAGGACATCGCCGACATGGAATGGATCGGTGCGGATAGTTGCGCCGCAGCTTGGATTGCGGCACGTGGAACGCAGATGGTGCAACCCCTTCAAGTTGCCGCATTTGCACTCCCAGTTTCCGATTGCGTAATCGACAAATTCCAGTTGGCTCAATCCCCGAAAATCGGAGATTGGGAAGACTGAATTAAACACGCTCTGCAGACCTGTGTCTTCCCGTTCGCCGGGAAGCAGGTCCATCTGCAAGAATCGCTCATATGATTTCTTCTGTACCTCAATGAGGTTCGGAATCGGGATCGAGGTCTTGATTCGGGAGAAATCCACTCGCTCGCGCGTTGCGCCTTTTGCCAGGTTTTCCATTTTCACTCCTAAGGCCGATGGAGTCGCAACTCAATCGAAGATAAAAAACTGCGCACGTTCCTCTTTGCCCTGTGTCACGCGGCGTGGACGCCGTCGAGGCCCATCTTACGGACCAGGTTCAAATGGAAGGAACGAAAGCAGCGGGATAATATTAGCCAAGCTATGCCGGAGGACCGTCGCCATACACGCCTAGTGCGGCAAAAAAATTGAGCATGGCAAAGCCTTGTGCTCGTTCTGACGAACGGCACACCAAGTCCGCAGGATGTTTGGTTCACAAGAGCAAGAATCCGGGTCGGTCTACGGCCAGTACTTTTATAATCTAGCAAACCCATGCGACTCGCGTCAAATGGGGTTTGCCGGTTAAGGACACAGGTGCTAGGCGGCTGGTAAATCTCTTTTAGAATGTATGGACTAGAACCAGCCACCCCAGGAAAGTATGCGACGCCCTACTTTACCTCGATGGACGCTCCGGCGTCGACGAACTTTTTCTTTATGGACTCGGCCTCTTCCTTATTGACGCCTTCCTTAATGGGCTTGGGAGCGCCATCCACCAAGTCTTTGGCTTCCTTCAGACCGAGATTGGTGACCTCGCGAACGGCTTTGATGACGTTAATCTTGTTCGCGCCCGCCGCTATCAAGATTACGTTGAATTCAGTCTTTTCCTCCGCTGCCGGAGCTGCCGCCGCGCCGCCTCCGCCCGCTGGAGCCGCCGCCACCGCCGCCGCGGCGGCCGAAACGCCCAGCTTCTCTTCCAACAATTTGACGAGCTGGGATGCCTCGAGCAGCGTCAGCCCTTGAATCTGTTCCGCTATCGTGTTGATGTCTGCCATTGTCTTTTCCTATGTCCTTATTGTGAGAACTTGCCTTCCTTGACTCCCTGTTCGACCACCACGGCAAGGTTTCGCCCCACGCCATTGATGGCGGTGACCAGCCGCTGCGCCGATGCCTGAATCAAAAACAGAACCTTCGCTAAAATCTCTTCGCGCGAGGGCAACGAGGCGAGTTCTTGAATCGACTTGACCTCGATGACCCGGCCCTCCACCATGCCCGCCTTGAAGGTAAAAGTGGGGTTGACTTTCGCATATGCGGTGAGCGCTTTGGCCAGCGCCACCGGATCTTTGCTCGTGTAAGCCATGGACGTCATCCCCGCTAAGGCGCCCATGATCCCTTCGGCTGGGGTTCCCTTCGACGCCTTCTCGGCCAGATTATTCTTGATCACTCGGTAACTGCCGCCCGCGCCGCGGACCGTCTTGCGGAGCTCGAAATCTTGCTGCACCGTGAGCTTTTCGAAACCAGTCAGGAAGATGTTCTGCGCCTTCTCGAAATCTTTCTTTAACGCTTCGAGATCCTTCTGCTTGTCCGACTTCTTCTTCATTTTCTGCCTCTATTCTCGCTTCCTACGATCGCGGCTCGGCTCAGACCTGCTTGGCGTTGAAACTGGTTACGTCCAGATGAACGCCAGGTCCCATGGTGGAGCAGATGGTTACACTCTGTACGTATTTGCCTTTGGCGGCCGCGGGCTTGGCCCTTATCACCGCCTGAATGAGGCTACTCGCATTTTCGAGCAGCTTGCCCGTTTCAAAGCTCACCTTGCCCACCGGCACGTGTATTACTCCGGTCTTGTCGACGCGAAATTCAACTTTGCCGGCTTTGACTTCCCTGACCGCGTTCGTAATGTCTTGCGTCACCGTTCCGGTCTTCGGATTGGGCATCAACCCGCGCGGTCCCAGAACCTTACCGAGCTTTCCCACCGAGCGCATCATATCGGGCGTGGCAATCAAAGCGTCGAAATCGGTCCAATTTTCGGTTTGGATCTTGGTCACCATGTCTTCGCCGCCGACGAAATCGGCGCCGGCCTCTTGAGCCTCGCGCTGCTTGTCGCCGGAAGCGATCACCAGGACCTTTTTGGACTTCCCCAGACCGTTCGGCAGAACAATGGTCCCGCGAACCATCTGATCGGCGTGCTTGGGATCGACGCCCAAGCGCAAGTGGAGTTCGACCGTTTCATCGAATTTGGCGAACTTGATCTTCTGAACCAGCGGAACCGCTTCGCTCAGATTGTAGGGGCGGGATTCGACTTGTTTGGCCGCAGCTTGAAACTTCTTACCTTGTTTCGGCATATCTCCTCATTGGTGCAGACGGCGGGGAGCAAACTTCTAAAGACCCCTGCCTCCCACTGAGTTTTAAGTGATTGCGTTTAACCGCTTGTCAAAGCATAGCAAACTTTGCAGCGGCTTGTCCAGGCTGACAGTCTGGCTTGATAATTGAGTCATGGACGATCATGAGGCACTGCGCCGCTGGGTGGAGACCTGGCAACGGGCTGGTCCCGAGTTGGAGGCTATCCGGCGGAAAGAGATTAAGGAAGCCGACAACCTCCAGGTGCTTGCGATCCTGGAGAGAGCTTTCAACCACGCTTTGCGAACGCTCCCACCCCGGCACACTTCGGGGCTCGTCGACCTTCACAAACGGTTGGCGAAGCTGTCCCGATGAACGACCTTTTTCAGGCCGCCAGCCAACTCCAAGCGTTTTGTGATCGGCAGGGCTGACGCTCCTGCTTTATCGGCGGACTCGCTGTTCAAAGATGGGGCGAGCCGCGCGTAACGCGCGATATAGATCTTACAGTGCTCGCGGGTTTCGGGAACGAGGAACGTTTCATCGATCCCCCTACTCGAACACTATGCAGCGCGCATTCAGGATGCAAGGGAATTCGCGCTACGCCGCCGTGTACTACTTTTTGCTACCCCTGGCGGAGTCGGTATCGCCGTGTTGCTCGCGGCTCTTCCCTATGACGAGAACATTGTTAATCAGGCGACCCCGTTTTGCCTTCGCCCCCGGCGTCGGAATTCGCACTTGCTCCGCCGAGGACCTGATCATTCTGAAAATATTCGCCTCGCGTCCCTTGGACATCCGGGACGCCGAGGGCATAGCCGTTCGAAATGCAGATCGGCTCGATTGGATCTATATCGAGAACGAGCTAAGGCAGCTCGCAGAAGCGAAAGAGGACGCCGAAATACTTCGGACGTTGGCTCGTTTGCGCAAGCTTTGAAATCTAGACTACGTCCACGCCCATGAGTCTGGTATCGTAGGGGGAATTCATACGGTTTGGTCCTGAAGCGACAGGCGGTAGCTTTTTTTGGTCGCGCACCCTATGGCTTACGTTCAGGCGTTACCGCCAGGTGTCCAACCGCGCTCAACATCGCGGCATGGTTTTCGATCCAAGCCAGTTGCTCGGAGGTTTCAGGGACCTGAGTGCGTCGCGCTCCGCTAACCCGCTCCACTGCTTTCGGAACGGAGAGGCCGCGTTCTAAAAGCAGACTTACAGCGACAAGACCTGAGCGCCCGATGCCTTGGCGACAGTGGATAACGACATTTCTTCCGTGGGCCAGATCCGAACCCAGCTTTTCGATGAGGCGAATGGCGGCCGGATCCGAGGCGGGAGTCATTCTATCCTCGATCGGGAACGATACGAATTCTATTTTGTTCTGACGGCAGTAGAGGTCTTCGTTCTGAAGCTCCATTTCCTCGACTTCGGCAGGCGTCAACAGCGACACGACTATGTCGATACCCTTTGTGCGCCAACGGCTAACCTCGTCGATCAACCAATCCCCGCCACGCGGCCGCGCCGATATGGCCAGCCGTCCCGGCCAGGAACCCTCGATCCAATAAGGTTCTGTAAGCATTTAGCTTCAGATCTCGCTTTTGACTATTATCTCTCGCGGCAACCCATCCACGTCCACACCGCGGGTCCGAAGAATATGAACACGGTGATGACCGTCCATCAAGGTGCCGTCTGGCTTTGCTTTCAAACAGTGTTTCTGCCCCGGCAGTAGAGACTGTCGAATAGACTCAGTCGTGAGACGATCGAGTTGAGCCAGCTTTATCTTGTTGAGCGAATCGAGCGCGTGCAAGGACTTTAAGGGCGGATAAGACATCTCGATGTGGTCTGCATTCCATCGGCCACAGGGGCGCTGGGCCGAGTGATTAGATTGCCGCCGACTAGATCGAGCTATTCGCTGGAGAGAACTTTCCCCTCAGCCACTTTCCTGCGGCCCTCATACAGAGTGAATACTTTGTTGTGCGCCAACAAATGAAATGGCCCGTTGTCGGCGAGGAAGCAAACGATAACGATGTGTGTCCATGCTGAATCAGGCGGCGTCTGAAACTCCACCGTTAGACTCCATGCATTGCTGGCCCACTCTTCGTCCGTTTCATCGAAGCGCGCCACTGTGGAATACGTAGGCCCTGGCGGTGGCTGCGACCGTCCCCCTTGCTCTGGGCGTATCCACCGAAGCTGGGCTGGAACCGAGGGCACGGACTGACCGCCGTTTTTGATGCCGCGCCTAGATCACATCCACGCCCATGCTGCGCGCCGTGCCCTTCACGCTCCGCATCGCGGCGTCCAGATCGAAGCAGTTCAGATCCGGCATCTTGATCTTGGCGATCTCCTCGACCTGCTTCTCGGTGATCTTTCCAACCTTATTCTTATTCGGCTCGGCCGATCCCTTCGCAAGATTCACCGCGCGCTTGATCAGCACCGGCACCGGCGGAGTCTTGGTGATGAAGGTGAACGAGCGGTCGCTGAAAATCGTGATTACAACCGGAATGATCAGCCCTTCCTGGTCCTTGGCCGACGTCTTCGCGTTGAACGCCTTGCAGAACTCCATAATGTTGACGCCCTGGGGTCCCAAAGCGGTGCCGACAGGAGGCGCCGGCGTGGCCTTGCCCGCGGGAATCTGCAGCTTGACTTGTGCCGTTATTTTTTTTGCCATGTTTAATCTCTATGAATCCTTATTGACCTGCAAAAAATCGAGCTCGACGGGCGTCGAGCGGCCGAAGATGGTCACCATCACTCGCAGGGTGTTCCGCTCCGGATTGATTTCATCCACCGTGCCGGAGAAATTCGCGAAGGGTCCGTCGATGATTTTGACGCGCTCGTTCTTCTCGAAGGTCATCTTCGGACGCGGGCGTTCGGCGGCGGTCGCCTGCCGGAACAGAATCGAATTCACTTCATCGGCTGAGAGCGGGACGGGAGTATTGCCTCCGCCGACGAATCCGGTGACGCGCGGCGTGTTCTTCACTTCATGCCAGAGCTGATCGTTCATCTCCATCTGCACCAGCACGTATCCAGGGTAAAGCAGCCGCTTGCTAGTAATCTTCTTGCCGCCCCTGAGTTCCACCACTTCTTCGGTGGGTATCAGAATTTGGCCGATCTTGTCGGCAAAACCAAAAGCCTGCGAACGGCCACGTAGCGAGTCCGCCACCTTCTGCTCGAAACCGGAATAGGTATGAATGATATACCAGTTCTTGCCGTCGCCGGCCTCAACCTCCAGGACAGGCGTCTGCTCGCCCGCTTCCGAACCAGGGCTCTCCAGTTCGGCGGGCTCCTGCGGCTCTGGTTCCATTTCCGGTTCGGAAGAAGAATCCGCCGCAACCGCTTCGAGAGGCTCGTCCGAGGCCTCGGCTGTCTCGCCAGAGGGCTCGTCGGCAGTTTCTTCGGTCGAAATGATCTCGTCCTCGTTCATTTTCCGTTCGCCTATCGGGAGAAGGCAGTAAACAGCTTATTGATCCCCGTAGCCACGATCTCGTCCACTAGCGCAAAGTACGCTGCAAAAGCGAACACCGCTACAATCACGACCAGGGTGGTGGCGCGCACCTGCTTCCACGATGGCCAGGTGACGCGGCGCATCTCCGTTTGCAGCTCCTCAAAATAGTTCTTCACTTGCACGGGCCAACCAGAAGCCCGCTGAATGAAATTGCCGGCGTCGCCTTCTGGTATTTGTGCTGTAGCCATCGTTGTCGAGTTCCTTGCTTCTCAATTCTAAACGGGCACAACGGAACCTAAGTCCTGTGCCGCTTCTTACTGGCAGGGGCAGAGGGATTCGAACCCCCAAAGGCGGTTTTGGAGACCGCTGGTTTACCGTTAGCCTATGCCCCTAATCGGCTTCCAGTTCCAGTCTACTTGATTTCTCTATGCACCTGATGCTTCCGGCAAAAGGAGCAAAATTTCTTGAGTTCCAGCCGCTCGGTGGTGGTCTTTTTGTTCTTCGTCTTGCTGTAGTTCTTGCGCTTGCATTCAGTGCACTGAAACGTTATGATTTCGCGAGGCATTCCTTGGCTCCTACTCTAATATCTCGGTCACGGTTCCCGCGCCGACGGTCCGGCCGCCCTCGCGAATCGCGAAGCGCAACCCCTTGTCCATGGCCACCGGCGTGATCAGCTCGATCACCAGCCCCACGTTGTCGCCCGGCATCACCATCTCGGTCCCCGCCGGCAATTCCGTCACTCCCGTCACATCCGTGGTCCGGAAATAAAACTGCGGCCGATAGCCCTTGAAAAACGGCGTATGCCGCCCGCCTTCATCCTTGCTCAATACGTAGATCTCGCCCTTGAACTTCTTGTGCGGCGTGATCGACCCCGGCTTGGCGATCACCTGCCCGCGCTCCACGTCGTCTTTCTCCACTCCGCGCAACAGCAACCCCACGTTATCCCCGGCGCGCCCTTCGTCCAGCAGCTTCTTGAACATTTCCACGCCCGTCACCACCGTCTTGCGCGTGTCCCGGAAGCCCACGATCTCCATTTCCTCGCCCACCTTGCAGATCCCCTTCTCGATGCGCCCGGTCACCACCGTGCCGCGCCCCTGGATCGAAAAGATGTCTTCTATCGGCATCAGGAACGGCTTGTCGATGTCGCGCGCCGGCAGCGGCACGTAATCGTCCACCTTGTCCATCAGCTCCATCACCGTCTTTTCCCACTTCTCTTCCCCGTTCAACGCCCCCAGCGCGCTCACCCGCACCACCGGCAGGTCATCGCCCGGAAACTGGTACTTGCTCAATAGCTCCCGCACCTCCAGCTCCACCAGCTCCAGCAGCTCCGGGTCGTCCACCATGTCCACCTTGTTCAACGCCACCACGATGCACGGCACTCCCACCTGCCGGGCCAGCAGAACGTGCTCGCGCGTCTGCGGCATCGGCCCGTCGGTGGCCGCCACCACCAGGATCGCCCCATCCATCTGCGCCGCCCCGGTGATCATGTTCTTGATGTAGTCGGCGTGCCCCGGACAATCCACGTGCGCGTAGTGCCGCTTGGCCGTCTCGTACTCGATGTGCGCCACCGCGATCGTGATCCCCCGCGCCTTCTCTTCCGGCGCGTTGTCGATCGAATCGAACGAGCGGAACTTCACCTTGGGGTTGTTCTTGCCCAGCACCTTGGTGATCGCCGCCGTCAGCGTCGTCTTGCCATGATCGATGTGCCCGATCGTCCCGATGTTTACGTGCGGTTTGCTGCGGTCAAATTTTTCCTTCGCCATAAAAATCAGTTCCCTCGTTCATTAGTTGATTAGTTCGCTGGCTGCCTGGTTTGCTGACCGAAGGAACCAAGCAACCAACGAACCCATTTCTGGAGCCGTTGACCAGGATTGAACTGGTGACCTCGTCCTTACCAAGGACGCGCTCTACCAACTGAGCTACAACGGCCGAAACCTTTTGCTCTGGTGGACAGGGGAGGATTCGAACCTCCGTAGCTCGCAAGGAGCGGCAGATTTACAGTCTGCTGCCATTAACCACTCGGCCACCTGTCCAGAACCTAAATCCCCCCAAGTACCAGATCCGGTTTGCGAAAACCCGCTTTATGAAGAGGACAAAACTGAAATGGGTGGAGGAACCAGAACCTGCAAATACACAAAGAGTTTATCATATCGCCAAGGCTCCATGCGCTGCCTTGGTGGTTCTCGGAACAGATACTGTCCTGGCATGCCAGTTGCCGAAGTCAATGGCCACCCACACCCCGGCGAGTAGCTGAACCGCATCCCCGACGGTGAGCGATTCGATCCTGCCGTGTAGACGTACACCGTGCAGATAAATTCAATCGCACAGCCTGCCGACGCAGTCCAGTGGAATGATCTTCCAAAGAAAATCGGACGGGGTAAATTAAGGTCCGATAACCGCGAGGACCGTCGGTGCCATACCTACACTGGTTATACCGGATTTGGTTCAGCCCGACCGTGGTGGCACTAAGTGGAGTGATGCGGTATTGGGGGCGACAGCAGTGGTTGCACCATTCATTCTGCCTATCGAGGGCGTCAAGCGCCTTCTGCCGGATACGGTGATCAAGGTCGCACCGTGAAGACCTGGCGACCGGTAGCGCGTGAAATCGAAAGATAACTACTGATGGCGCGTGACGATTGTCAGTATCGGATGTTCCTCTGCGTCAAGCCCGGCTCTATTGGATGATCGCGTGGATGATCGCGCGGGATTTAAATCACTGCTCGGTCGACTGCCGAACTTTGTCGCGCGCCTTCTCCAAGTCCAGTTCGGATTTGCGCAGCGCTTCGCGAGCCTGTTCACGCGCCTTATAAAGATCCTGCTTGGTCTGTTCGTTGGCGCGCTCCAGGCCGTCCTTCAGCTTGCGGTCCGCTTCCTTCCAGTCTTCTTTTGCCTTCTGCTCCGCCTCCCGGGCTTGGGATCTCGCGTGCTGCACGTCGGAACGCTCGCAACCGGTAGCTAATAACCCCACCGCTGTCAGTATGATTAAGCTGAGCTTGGTCATCGCTCTGTCTCCCTACTGGTGTGACGTTCCAGACGCCTTCCTGTTCCTGGGAATGCCGATAGGTAGTGTAAATTGAAGATATACAGAGTATGAGAATCCTCATCGTGGAGGACGAAAAGCGGATCCAGGAGTTCCTTTCCCGAGGTCTGGAAAGCGCCGGCTACGCGGTCGACGTGGCCGGTAATGGGGCCACCGCGATCGATCTGGTCCATAGCACCGAGTACGATCTCATCATCCTCGACCTGATGCTTCCAGACATGGACGGACTGTCCGTCTTGCAGAAGGTCCGCAATCGCAAATCTAGTCCGCCGGTATTGATTCTGAGCGCGCGAGACGCCGTCGACGACCGCGTGAAAGGCCTGGATCTCGGCGCTGACGATTACCTGACCAAACCGTTCGCCTTCGTCGAGCTGCTCTCTCGAGTTCGAGCCCTGTTGCGCCGAGGCCAGCCGACGCCGGAGCGGCTGCAGGTCGGCGACCTGGCGCTGGATTGCATACGCCGCAAAGTAACGCGCGCCAGCGAAAGCATCGAACTGGCCCCCAAGGAATTCAGCATCCTGGAGTATCTGATGCGCAATCGCGGCCGCCCTCTGAGCCGCACCATGATCGTGGAACATGTTTGGGATATGGACTACGACGGGCTCACCAACATCGTGGATGTTTACATTCGCCACTTGCGCAGCAAAATCGACGACAAATTCCCGGTGAAGATGATCCACACGGTGCGGGGCATCGGCTATATGCTGGAAGCCCCGGAGAAGGCAGTCGAAACGGTCGAGCAACCGTCATGATTTCCGCCGGCAAAGTTCTTCGCTTCACACGCGGGCTTCGTTTTCGCCTGGCCTTCAGTTACGTGTTTTTCTTCACGATCCTGCTGGTCCTTTTGGGAATCGTGTTCCGGCAAACGCTCAGCGCGACGTTTAAGGCGGAAATGGAAAGCGTGCTGGATTCCGATTGGGGCGCGGTGAAAGGCTACCTCCGCACGGGCGCCACGGGACCGGACTGGTTTTACGACCGCGACGACCCGGATGAATCGTTCGCAGTCGAACGCTTGCGCCGGATCTACCTGCTCGCCGACACGCAAGGCCACGTGTTGCAGCGTTCCGAGATCTACGATTCGCTGGGCCTGGATTCACCGGGGGAAATAGAGTCTATCCTTCAATCCGGCCACAACGCCATTCGGATCAAAAGCGATGGCAAGGGCGGCCAGTACATGATTCGTTCTGGCTTGATGATCGATGAGAAAGGCAACCGGTATTATCTGGCGATCGGTAGAGCAATCGATCAGAACAATAAGGTAATCCAAAATTTCACTCTGAACTACTTCGCGCTCGTGCCAATCGTGATTGTTTTGAGCGGCCTCCTGGGATGGTTCCTGGCCGGAAAAGCCTTGAGCCCGGTCAATTCCGTCGCCGAAACGGCACAACAGATCACGCACTCGAGCCTCGACATGCAGATCCCCCAGCGCCAAGCAGGCGACGAGCTCGACCGGCTCATCGAAGCTTTCAATCACATGATGACGCGCCTGAATCGCTCCTTCGAGCAAATCCGTCAATTCTCCACCGACGTCTCGCATGAACTGCGGACACCCCTGACGGTAATTCGGGGCCAGCTCGAGGTGGCTATGTTCACTGCCCGGACCGAGGAGCAATACCGCGAGGCGATGGCCGATGCCCTGGAAGGAGTCGATCGCCTCTCGAATATCGTTCGCGCTTTGCTGATGCTTTCGCAGGCCGAATCCGGCCAGTTGGCCCTTCAAAAGAGCAACTTGGATTTTGCCGAGCTGGTTGACGACCTGGTCGATCAGCACCAGATTCCAGCCGAAGCGCAAGGTGTACGCTTGTCGGCGGAGCTGCCGCCCTCCTGCATGATTTACGCGGACCGGATCCAAATCGAGCGGCTGGTATCCAATCTTCTAGGAAATGCGATCAAATACACCCCCGCCGGCGGCAAAGTGAACGTGCGTCTGCTAGGCGAGGGGGAGCGCGTGAAGTTCATTGTCGAGGATACCGGTGTTGGAATCGCTGCCGATCATCTGCCACATATCTTCGACCGCTTCTATCGGGTTCCGTCCGCCGATCCGGAAAAAGGATTGGGCCTGGGTTTGAGCTTCGTGGCCTGGATCGTCAAGGCCCACGGTGGCACAATCGAGGTCGACAGCAAGCTACAGCAGGGCACTCGATTCACTGTGTTCTTGCCGGTGGGGCCTCGGCTGACAGCGGCCATCGAGACTCCGGCAGTGCCCATTACCGAGCAGGTACACTAAATACGGTTATGGCACTCGAGATCCAAGGGCGGCAAAAGGAAGGCATCGCCATCCTTGACGTGAACGGACGGTTAGCGGTGGGGGGCGCTTCTACTCTCCGCGAGAAGGTAACCGAGGCGATGGCCCAAGGCCAGAACAACGTCATTCTCAATTTGAAGGACGTCGATTACATCGATAGCACGGGCCTGGGCACGATGGTGATCTGCTATACCACGCTGTCGAAAGCGGGCGGAAATCTGAAGCTGGTTCATCTCAATCGGCGGAACATCGAGCTTCTGCTGCTCACCAAGCTCTCCACCGTCTTCCAGATTTTCGCCGATGAGCAGGATGCGGTAAACAGCTTTTTCCCAGACCGTGAGATTAAGCGTTTCGATATCCTGAGCTTCGTCCAGCAGCAAAAGGAAGGCGCCTAAACCCGCGCATGTGGTGCCGGAAGCGGAAAGTCATGGTTTCCGAGGGCGACCGTGCCCCAGCATTCCTACTGACCGCGCTCGACGGGGAAAAAAAATCGCTAAGCGAGATTCTCCAGCAGGGGCCGGCGCTGCTGATCTTCTACAAAATCAGTTGCCCGATTTGCCAGCTTACAGCTCCTTACATTCAGCGTCTGGCCGCGGGCCGAGGCCTCCAGGTGGTTGGCATTTCGCAGGATGACGAAAGCGCCACGCAAGGCTTCAACCAACGCTTCGGCGTGACGTTTCCCACGCTGCTCGACCAGTCCAAAGAAGGCTATCCCGCCAGCAACAGTTTCGGGATCAGTTCGGTGCCATCGCTGTTCTTGGTAGAGCAAGATGGCAAGATCTCCAAGGCGTTCCAGGGGTTCTCGAAGCGCGATATCGAGGCTCTGGGGGATCGCGCCGGCAGTCCGATATTCCGGCCCGAGGACAACGTACCGGAGTGGAAGGCTGGTTGAGGATCGAAGAATTAGGCCCAGTCTGGGACCTGCGATAATAGAAGACGAATAATGGATTCCAAAATAACTGCGCCCTTCGAATACGCTGCCGCGATCGCCAAGGGCATGATGATCACGTTCGGGGAGATGATGAATCCCACCATCACCGAGGATTACCCCGACTCACCTCCGCGCTTCCAGGAGCGCTATCGCGGCGGGCACGTGCTGCAGCGCGATGAGAATGGTCTCGAAAAGTGCGTGGCGTGTTTCCTGTGCGCCGCCGCCTGCCCGGCGGACTGCATTTACATCGAAGCGGCCGAGAATACCGACACACTGCGCATCAGCGGCGGCGAGCGTTACGCGAAGGTTTATAACATCGATTACAGCCGCTGCATTTTTTGCGGTTATTGCGTGGAGGCCTGTCCGACAGACGCCATCACACACGGCCACGCCTTTGAGAATGCCAGTTACAATACCTCAACCCTGATCATTCGCAAAGAGCAGATGCTGGCGCCGATCCCCGAGGGCGCCCACTTTCCGCTGAAGGCCGAGACCGAAGAAGCGCCGGCCGGGCATTAGCGACCATCACTGAGTCAGCACGAATGAGAGATGCTTGCGGTCTCCCTCGGACATCCCCGAATTCTTTCGAATGTCGTCCCGGCTTTGCAGCCTGCGTCGATACCGGCCGAAGTACTCCGGAATGTCGCCGCCGTACTGGAAGCTGTACATGATGTCGTCGAACACGTCCGTGTGCGCGAGACCCAGTGCATGACCGGTTTCGTGCAAGCAGGTGAGGTATACGATCGTGTCGCGCATCAGCTGATCGCCGTTAATCGGAAATGGCGCGGGACGGACATAAACCTCGGCCCCCGGTTTGCCATCCACGAGAACGGGCCGCGTTTCACCATATAGCCCTTGCTCTGCGGTCGCCCAGAATATTCGAATCCGCGCGCCCCGTGCCTCTTGAACACGGTGGAATTCCAGCGCTCCTCGGGAAGCGTTTTGCCAGGCTCCAAACGCCCATTCGGCTAACTGCGGATCGTTTGCCACGCACGCCTGCTCCGGACGCGTGCACGGTTCCACCCAGTAAGAATATTTCTGCGGAGGCGCGGCAAACAAGGCTGCAGCGGCGAGAAAACCAAAGAAACAGGCTTGAAAAGCCTTCACGGGCGTTGGGCTAGCCGCTCTTCGGCCAGCATCCGCACCTGAGCCTCGAGTTGGTCGATGCGGCGGCTGAGTTCGTCGATTAATTGGCCTTCGGGATCCGGCAGATTTCCGTGTTCCAGATTGTCGGCGTCCCCTCGAGAGCGAACCACGCGCGCCGGAACACCAACCACCGTCGAATAGTCCGGAACCGAGCGGATGACCACGGACCCGGCGCCCACCTTCGTATGATTTCCGATCCTGATGTTGCCAAGGATCTTGGCGCCCGTGCCGATCACGACGTTACTCCCAATGGTGGGGTGCCGTTTCCCTTTTTCCTTGCCGGTGCCACCGAGCGTCACGCCCTGGTAAAGCAGAACATCATCGCCGACCTCGGTAGTCTCGCCGATAACCACACCCATACCGTGGTCGATGAAGAAGCGCCTTCCGATTCGAGCGCCCGGGTGAATTTCGATTCCCGTAAACAACCGATTCACTTGCGAGAGAATTCGCGCCAGGAGAACGAAACCGGCCCCGTGCAGACTGTGAGCCAGTCGATGCAACAAGATGGCATGGAAGCCCGGATAACAGAAGAAAATTTCAACCACGCTCTTGGCTGCGGGATCGTCTCGAAAGACGGTGTCGATTTGTTCCCGAATTGCTCGAAACATGCTGCTTACAAATGATTATCTCATCCGGGAAAAGGATGCAAGGTAGTAGAAGGCCCGAAAGAACTAGGACCCAGCCGGTTTAATACCGGGACCAAATCCACCCACCTGCGAAGTTGCGCAGCCAGACCTTGCCTTACCCTAACCGCGCCCTTACCTTCTCGCTCAGCGCTTTCCCATCCACCCGTTTGCCCGCCAGCTTGGCCTGCGCCGCCTTCATCACCACGCCCATTTGCTTGGCCGACGTCACGCCCGTCTCCGCCAGCGCAGCGGCGATTGCGGCCTCGATCTCTTCTTCGCTCGGCGCCGCCGGCATGTACGACTCAATCAGCTTCAGCTCGGCCTCTTCCTTGTCTGCCAGCTCCGCGCGTCCGCCTTTGCGGAACATATCCGCCGCCTCGCGCCGCTGTTTGATCAGCGTATTGAGCACCTGCAACTCGGTGTTCTCATCCAGCGGCTTCATGGAATCGACCTCGAGTTTCTTGAGCGCCGTTTTAATCAGACGAATCGCGTTCAGCCGCGCCTCGTCTTTAGCGCGCATCGCAGCGGTCATGTCAGTTTGAATACGGTCGAGTAGAGCCATCGTGTTTGCTATCCTGAATTTTAATCCTCTCATGTATATCAAGAAACTTCGCCTACTGACACCCGGTCCCACGCCGCTGCTTCCGAAGGCGCTGCACGCGATGATGGGCTCCGACATTCACCACCGCACCGAAGACTTCCGCAAGCTCTACACCGCTGTTCTAGCGGATCTGAAGGAAGTGATGGGCACATCGAACGATGTGCTGACGCTCGTGGCCTCGGGCACGGGCGCGATGGAAGCCTCGGTCGCGAATCTCTTTTCTCCCGGTGACCGTGTGATTGCGTGCTCGGCCGGAAAGTTCGGCGAGCGCTGGGTCCAGATTGCCAAAGCTTTTGGCCTGGACGCCATCGTGCTCGAGGAAGAATACGGTAAATCGGTCAGCGCCCAGCGCGTGGCCGACACCTTGAACGCGAACCCCAACGTTCGTGGCGTTTTTGTTCAGGCTTCGGAAACCTCCACGGGCGCGGCCCACGATGTGCGTGCTATGGGCGAAGCCGTGAAAAAGACCGGCGCGATCTTCGTCGTCGATGCCATAACCGGCTTAGGCACGCAGCCGCTCGACATCGACAAATGGGGGCTGGACGTGGTGATTGGCGGCTCGCAAAAAGCCTTCATGATTCCCCCCGGTCTGGCGTTCCTATCGATCAGTCCTAAGGCCTGGGCCTTTGCCGAAACGTCCAAACTTCCACGTTTCTACTTCGATCTCAAGAAGGAAAAGAAGAGCGCCGCCGGCGGCGAGTCGAGCTGGACACCCGCGATTTCTCTCTATCTCGCGCTAGCCGAAGCGTTGAAGTATGTCAAATCGATCGGCATGGATAAACTCATCGAGAACGCGCAGCTATTGGCCAAGGCGACGCGCGCAGCGGTTACAGCTCTCGGTTTAGAGCTGTTTTCGCCGGGCGCCCCCGCGGCATCCGTCACGGCAGTGAAGGCGCCTAAAGGAATGGATTCCGGAGTGATCGTGAAGGAGTATCGGAACCGCTTCGGGTCCATCATCGCTAACGGCCAAGGGTCCATGAAAGGACAAATTTTCCGCGTCGCGCATCTGGGCTACTTCGATTTTGCAGACCTGTTCGCGGTCGTCGCCGAGCTCGAAATTATCCTCGCCGCTCAGGGCTTGCCCGTGAAATTCGGAACCGGCGTGGCCGCGGTGCAGAACGTCTATGCCGACGTCGCGCTGGCCAAAGAAACAGCTGCTGTTTAAACCGTACACCCATGCAAATCTTGATTGCCGAATCGCTGGCTCCTGGGGCGGTAAAACTGCTCCAGCAGCAGCCGGGATGGGACATTATAGTTTCGAATCCCAAGGAATATGCGCAGCACCTTTCCAAGGCCGACGCATTGATCGTCAGAAGCGCCGTAACTGTCAACGGAGGAGTGCTCTCCTCGGCGCCCAGGCTCCGCGTGATCGGGCGCGCCGGCGTCGGGGTCGACAATGTCGATCTGCCGGCTGCGACTTCGGCCGGGGTGCTAGTCATGAACACTCCCGGCGGGAACGCAATCTCGGTGGCGGAGCACACGCTGGCATTGATGCTTTCCCTGGCGCGGTCCATTCCCGCGGCGAGCGCATCTACTAAATCGGGAAAATGGGAGAAGCGCAAGTTTCTCGGGACTGAGCTGCGCGGAAAAACGCTCGGCATCGTCGGGCTGGGAAGCATCGGCCGCGAAGTGGTCAAGCGCGCGGCTGCATTTGAAATGCGGGTGATCGCGAACGACCCGTATGTGAACTCGCAGACGGCCAAGGACGTCGGCGTCGACCTAGTCGATCTCCCGACCCTGTATACCGCCAGCGACTACATTACTCTGCATACGGCTCTGACCTTGGAATCGAACCATATGCTCTCTCGCGAGGCCTTCGCCAAGATGAAACCCGGCGTGCGCATCGTCAATTGCGCTCGCGGCGAGCTGATCGATCAGGATGCGTTGCGCGAGGCGATGGCCTCCGGCAAAGTCGCCGGCGCCGCATTGGACGTCTTCGAGAAGGAACCGCCTTCCGCCGACGATACGCTCTTGGCGATGGAGAATTTCATCGCCACGCCACACATCGGAGGTTCCACCGAAGAAGCACAGGAGACCGTGGGCGTACGCATCGCCGAACAAATCGTCGAATACCTTCAGAACGGCGCGGCGCTGCACGCCGTCAATCTGCCCGCGCTTACACCCGAGCAGTACAAAACCCTGGCGCCCTACAGCAAGTTGACCGAGAGGCTGGGGAACTTCGCGACGTACATCTCGAATGGGAACCCTCAGACCGTGCGCCTAACCTACTTCGGCAAGATTGCCGAGTACAATACGCACCTGTTGCGTAATGCAGGCCTCGCCGGCGTGCTCCAACGCTCGATGGCAGGCAAAGCGAATTCGATTAACGCCATGCAGATCGCCAGCGACCGCGGCCTGACGGTAGCCGAACGTCACGACAAGCGCGCTACCCACACAGACTCGGTTCGATTGGAACTGGAAACCGACAGCGGATTGACCTCCGTGGAAGGGGCCGTGGTCCTAGCCGGCCCTCGCCTTCTCCAGGTGAACGGAATCGCTTGTGAAGCATCGCTGGAAGGAAATCTGACATACCTCCAAAATGAGGACGTGCCCGGCGTCATCGGCTACATTGGCGGCGTGCTAGGCAAGAGCGGCATCAACATTGCGACGTTTTCGCTCGGCCGCAGAGCCGCCGGCGCGGAAGCAGTGTCCGTGATTCAGACCGATCAGCCGATTCCGGACCAAGTGATTGCGGAGCTGCTCAAGAATCCCGCGTTGAAGCTCGCGCGGCCCGTGAAATTCGCAAGCTAGACCAGAGTACGTGACTGGGCGAAGCCTGATTGGCGTCACCGCCACTGGAGCGTTCGTTGCGCCGCTGCTCGCTCAACAGAATGGCCGCCCCTGCTCTATACCAGAACGGCCCTAAGGTTTTTCTCGATTAGGATCAAGTGGAACCGGACGCTGGCCAACCCGAACGGGATCCTTGGCCGCGCTACGCTCGCGCAGATGGGACTCGCGAACGCCTAGGTCACCATCACCTTGACCCGAGTACAGGATAGCGGCGTAGCCTTTCCCACTCCGAAGCCTGTGCTTGCGCCTTTGCCACCTCGATAGGACTAAGTTCGCTCGCTACTTTGCTGCGTGACGCGCAACTCGAATCCCCGGGCCGATTCAGGTGAGCCGCATCGGCGCAAGCGATGGCATACCACTGGTAGGCTTGCAACTTGTCCTGCTCGACCTCTGTGCCCTTGTAATATATGTCTCCCAGCACGCCGGCAAAATTGACTGATGCTCCATGAACTTTGTTCAACGATGGGTCTGCTTTAGCCGCCATCTCGTACCAGACGATTGCCTCACTCTGGCTTTGACCTGTTATTCGCCCTTCCTGGTAAATGCTAGCGATCGCACCCATTGCGTTGGCATCCCCTAAGCTGGCTGATTTGCCATACCAGAACAGCGCTTTCATCGGATCAACCAGGGCGTCGGGAACGGGTTGATTTGTTTGCGCCTCGCCTCCGGCGAAGATTGAGCCCAGGTGGTCCATAGCTTCGACATCGCCATGATTGGCGGCCTGCTGGAACCACGAGATGGCCATCGGAAAATCGTGTTGCCGGTCTCGCGCCTCGGTCCCCATCCATTTTTGCGCTGCGGAGTTACCGTCCTCGGCTAGGTCCCGCATTCTATCGGTGCAACGTTTGATTCTGGCCTCCACCGGCTTGCCAGTCGAGCCGAAGTTGCACACCCGAGATCGAACTCGTCGGAACTCCACCTGATCTCTGCTTAACTTGGCTTCTTGGTCTTTTCTCTCGTCATAGGTAGCCTGCCGTATCTGCGCATTACGGCGAGAAGCGCCGGCGGTCGTTTGGGGTATTCTTGAGCCTGTTGCTGTGTTCGGGGCGGCAGCGACTCTGGCGCTGCTGGAGTTCTTCGAAGCCTGCGCTATTCCGGTCAGTTGGCGGCCGAAGTCGTCGAAGCGCCGCATTGTCTGCTCAAAGGTCGCTGAAGCGGCCTCCTTGAGTTGGGCCACGTCTTGCTGACCGCGTTTCATACTCTGATCGATCGAACCGACCTCGCTCGTCAGATACTCGCTTCTAATGAACTGAAAAATAGTTATGACCAAGACCATGGTCAACAATGTATTCAGGATGATAGTCCGTTTTTCCGTCATACCCATTACCTCCGCGGAGATTCATCGACAAAGGGTCACGCTTAAGACACTAAGGTGTGGAGGCGTATCGACACATAGGGAGCCGGGCTCAGTACGTACTATGCGGATCAGGTGTCGTTCAGGGCTGGCCTCGTGAGGCCGTGCCTGCAACCGGTTCGCATCTCCATCGCTCGGTTTGTAATCGATGAAAATCTCGATCCGATCCGGGCTAGGCATGAACATTACCGTCTTCCCGTGAAACAGAAGTGTACAATTGGAAGAAATTACTAGCCAGGACAGTAGAGATGGTGAAAGTCATGAGGCTGTGTTTCACGCTCTTAGTCGCGGCAACCGTTGCGTTCGGGCCACAGTCAGCGTGGGCCGACTCAGCCTACGTCTCCACCGAGGCGGGCTCGTTTGGAATTCTCGATTTGGGCCAGCATACCTATACGGCCTGGGGCAGAACTTCCGCGGCATACAGCGGCTTCGGCTTTGACGCGGCGCATAATCTGCTTACCGTGGAGGGCTTGACCAGCCGTTTCTTCAAGGTCAACCCAGCCAACGGAAACGGCACGGTCGCCGGCAGCACCGGCGTGACGAATTGGGTCATGGCCGCGCTTACCAACGGCGCAATTTATGAGGTCGATCGCAGCAGCAACCTGTTCAGCCTCAATCCCTCGACCGGTGCAGCGACGCTACTGGGAGGTCTGGGCCTTCCAGCGCCCGCCGGGGCGGATGCCAGCGGATTGGCCGGAACCGACAGCGTCCTCTACTACACGCTGAATGATCCGAGTCTGCCCGACTCCAAATCGATTCTCTACAAGATCAGCCCCGCATCTTGCTGCACTGCCCAACGGATCGGCACCGATACCGGGTTCAACTTTATTGGAGAACTCGCCTTCGTGAATGGCACGCTCTACGGTTTCGACAACGTCGGTAAGAACGTTCTGAAGATCGATACCACTACGGGCGTAGCGACCATCCTGTTCGCGTTTCCGGGCGCCCTGGCCGGCGACAAAGTTTTTGCGTCAACCGATGTGGCCTGGAATCCAGGCCGGCTCTTGGTCTCGGCCGTCGGTGGTCAAATCATTGACTTAAACGTCGACGCATCCACCGGCTTTAACCTGACTCCGTTCGATACCGTGGGCAGCCAGCTTGTCTCCGCGTCGAGCGTCCCCTCGGTCGCCCTGAACGGAACCATCGCGTTCGCAGCAAACCGGGACGGCACAGGCAATCGTGTATTCGTGATGAATGGCGACGGCTCTAACGTGCATCAAATCACCTTCGCCGATGCGACCGGCGCGGGCGACGCGTGGCCGGTCATCTCGCCCGACGGTTCCATGGTTGCATTCATATCGAGCCGCGCTGTCGTGGGCAAGAACACGTTTCAAAAAATCTTCGTGGCCAACATCGATGGGACCGGCCTGCGTCAGTTGGAGCCTGTCACTTACGATAAAAGCGGTAACACCCTCGACTTCGACGCTAACATCGCTTGGAGTCCCGACAGTAAGAAACTGGCGTTCCGCGGATATCGGGTTTCTACCGTATGCGGCTCTTCGTACGGCCCCATATTTCAGGATTTGGTCGGCACCGTTAATTTGGACGGCAGCGGCGAGAAACTGCTGGCTTGCAACCAAGCGCCGCATGGACAAAACGGGCTGGATTGGTCGCCCGACGGCAACCTGATTGCATTTGCCCGCTCTTACGACGCGGGTGGTCCGGTGGTGGTCGCTATCATGGACCCCAACGGTGTCTCCAAATATGGTCTCACCTTCACTCAGCTCGGGAGCCAGACCGGCGGCGAACGTGGCGTTCACTTCTCGCCCGACAGTTCGCGCCTCGCTTACGTGAATAACCCGCCCAACTCCAACTTCGCCGGCATTAGTGTCATCAATGTGGATGGTAGCGGGCGAGTCGACTCAATCCCATTCGCGGCCCCCGGCGCCCTCTGGTGGGCGTCCGGTCCCGCCATTGCTAAGCCGGTTCAACTGACTCTGGCTCCCGATCCCGCGCAGGTCTGGCCGGGCCACAAGCAGCAACTGGTGGCATCGCTCGTGGACGCATCCGGGAATGTGCTCACGCATGGGGTGCAGGATTACTTTGCACTCTCGAACTGCGCCTCCATCGATGCGGCTGGCCTGCTGACCCTGGTCAATATCAATCAAATCGATAAGATTTACGTCAAGGCGGCTGGTCTTACCAGCAACACCGTGACGGTAAATTGCCTCGCCCAGCAACCACCTGCGGCTCCGACCGTCAATAGCAACGGAATCGTCAACAACGCCACTTTTGCCGGCGGAACGCCAGTGGCTCCGGGAAGCATTGCGGCCATCTTCGGAACCAACCTGACCGACGGAAGTTCTTGCCTGCCTCCCTCCTGCAACCCGGCATTCCGGAGTAATGGAACCCTGAATACGACCATGGCGGGAGCGCAGGTGACGGTGAATGGCACTCCCGCGCCGATCTTCTATGCCACCCCGCTCCAACTCGGCATCCAGATCCCCACGGAACTGACTGGAAGCACTGCAAGCTTGCAGGTGTCGGTGGGAAGCCAGACAAGCTTGGCACAGATGTTTTCGGCCGGCGCGATCTCGCCCGGCATCTTTACTGCCACGTCGGACGGCAAGGGCGCCGGAGCGATTACCCACGCGAACGGCTCCGCGGTAACGTCTCAAAACCCAGCGCAACCAAGTGAGGTGGTGATTCTCTACGCGACCGGGCTCGGGCAAGTGCAACCTTTCGTAGCCACTGGTGCGCTGCCAAGCAGCCCTTCCAGCACGGTGACGCCTGTCGTGGTCACTATCGATGGCGTCCCTGTAACTCCGGAGTTCGCGGGCCTCTCAGGATGTTGTGTCGGCCTGAATCAGGTGAATGTGAGGATTCCGGCAAGCACACGTTCAGCCCCCGATATCCCCCTCGTATTGAGCATCGGCGCTAAACAAAGCAATCCGGTCACGATTGCAGTCGGACCGAAGAGCGGACTGTAGGTTTTTTGAGGAACGCGCACACTTCGGGCAACCGGCGGATCTTAATGTTGACCCAGGTCGGGATATTTTTGCTTCATCTTTTCTACCCACGCATCCTTGAGCTTTTCCATCTCAGGATCCGCTTCTCTCATTATCTGCTGGCTAAGGGCAGTGGCCTTCTCCATTATCGCGGGGTTCTTCTGCACCCAAGCTTGCCCGACCGGGGACCTGTAGAAAGAAACCAGACCAGCTATTTCTTCGGAGGAGAACATCTCATCGTAGATCTTGACGAAAGCGGGTCTGAGATTTTCAAAACGAAACCGTCCCCGAGCGAATCCAAAAATCTGCGTTTGAAACTCTTGCACGTCCTGTAAAATCTTGGACCGGAGCTCGCGATCTTGCAGTGGCGGAACGAGTTTTTCAACTTGTTGGGAAAAGGCAGCTTCAAATTGTAAAAGTATCCTCTGTAAGGTTTGGTCTACCTTTGTCAAGGACAACAGCTCTTCGATCGCGGCGATTTTGCGGGAATCGGCTGTTTTCGAAGAAGCGCTAGGGGGGTCTGCATTTGCCGAGGCTGTATCCTGCTGAGCTACCGCCGTTGCCGCTAGAGCGATAACCAGAGCCAATATGCGAAGCATGTGTACCTCCACAGGCCTTTCGACAGAAAAGGGCAGGCACTTAAGCCCGCCCTTAGTAACTAGTGGCTCAATTCTTCAAGTTAAATGTCGTAATACAGCGCGAACTCGTACGGGTGCGGCCGCAACCGGATCGCATCCGCCTCGCTCTTGCGCTTGTAATCGATGAACGTCTCGATCAGATCCTCGCTGAATACGTCGCCCTTCAGCAGGAAGTCGTGATCCTCTTCCAGGCAATCCAGCGCCTCTTCGAGCGACGCCGGCATCGACGGCACGTTCTTCATCTCCTCCGGCGACAGATCGTAGATGTCCTTATCCAATGGCTCGCCCGGCTCCAGCTTGTTCAGCACTCCATCCAAGCCCGCCATCAGCATCGCCGCAAACGCCAAATACGGATTAGTGGCGGGGTCCGGTGGCCGGAACTCCACGCGTTTGGCCTTGGGACTCGCCGAGTACATCGGAATGCGGCACGCCGCCGACCGGTTGCGCCGCGAGTAAGCCAGATTCACCGGCGCCTCGTAACCCGGGACCAGCCGCTTGTAGCTGTTGGTCGTCGGAGCGATGATCGCCGATAACGCACGCGCGTGCTTCAACAACCCGCCGATGTAATTCAACGCCATCGGGCTCAAGCCCGCGTAGCAATCCCCCGCAAAAAGCGGCTTGCCCGCATTCCAGATGCTCTGGTGCGTGTGCATCCCGCTGCCGTTGTCCTGGAACAGAGGCTTGGGCATGAACGTCACCGTCTTGCCGTGCAGGTTGGCCACGTTGCGGATGATGTACTTGTATAGCATCATGTTGTCAGCCGACTTCAGCAGCGTGTCGAACCGCTGGTCGATCTCGCACTGCCCGCCCGTGGCGACCTCATGATGATGGCACTCGATATTCATGCCGCACTGGATCATGGTCTCCACCATCTTGCCGCGCATCAGTTGATAGTGGTCGGTGGGTGGAACCGGGAAGTAACCTTCCTTGTAGCGCGGCCGGTAGCCTAAATTATTGCCCTCCCGTCCGCTGTTCCACCGCCCTTCCTCGGCATCGATAAAGTAGAAACCGGAGTGCTGATTCTGGTCGAACCGCACGTTGTCGAAAATGAAAAACTCGGCCTCTGCGCCGAAGTACGCCGTGTCGCCTACGCCTGTGTTCTTGAGATACAACTCGGCTTTCCGCGCGATCCAGCGCGGGTCGCGGTTGTAATTCTGGCGCGTGATCGGGTCGATGACGTCGCACACCATCACCAGAGTAGGAATCTCATAGAACGGATCCATGAACGCGGTCGAGGCGTCCGGGATCAGCAGCATGTCGCTCTCGTTGATGGCGGCCCAACCGCGGATGCTCGATCCGTCCATGCCGAAACCTTCCTGGAAGGAATCCTCGGAAAGTTCCGTGATCGGGTAGGAAACGTGATGCTGCAGACCCGGGATGTCTGAAAATCTCAGATCGAGCTGCTTAGTCTCCTTTTTCTTGGCAAACTCCAAGACCTCTTTCGGGGTCATCGAACCTCCTGGATGTAACAAATTTAGGGAACCTTATACGGTACCGCATTCGGGTCCTCTTCGTCATCCATATTTGGACGCGTTCCGATAGACTGGCGCGCGCTGGCCATAAATGCACAGTACTGGTGGAAATCGGCCAGCCTGAAGCGAGCCCGACTTGCCGCAATACAAAGAAATTCCGAGAGATCTGGGATTGGCATAGCGGATGCAATCTATCGGAGCGAGCGGTGGATGCGGACCTAGCCCACCGCCAGGAGGACGAAACATGAAAACGAAATTGCTTGCTCTTCTCTTGCTGGTCGGAAGCTCCGCATTTGCCGGAACGCACTTCTTCTTCGGAGTCGGCGTGGGCCCGGCTTATGGATATTATGCTGCGCCCCCTCCGCCGCCTCCTCCAGTGGTCGCGTACGCGCCGGCGCCTGGTCCTGGCTATGCATGGGTGGGAGGTTATTGGTATCCAGTGGGCCTACGCTGGAACTGGCGTGCAGGGTATTGGGCTCGGCGGCCCTACGCGGGCGCGTACTGGGTTGGTCCGCGTTACTACGGCGGCCGCTACTACGCGGGCTCTTGGCGCAGATAAGTTCGGTCATCAATTTCTTTGTAGGCGCGGCTCTAGCAGCCGCGCTTTTTTTATGCCATCGAAGGCCTCGATCAAGCCTGTGTAGTCCGGCCCGAGCCGCGGCGACTTCGACGGCGTGCCCAGAACAGAAGGGCCCTTAAGAGACCCAGGCGAAATGAGCAGAGGCCTATTTTCCGGTCTTCTCGAAGGAATCGAGCAATTGCTGAAACTTTGACTGATTGGCAGCCATGGTCTTCGCTGGACCCGTAAATTTAATGAACACGTTTCCACCCGGACCCTCGATAATCGCGCCGAGGAGTCGATAGTCCATCGCGAGGACCGGTGCGGCTGCTGGCCCGGCCATGCCGGAATACTCGCCCGACACGTCAATAGTCGTCACCGGCAAACCATGAATGTCGATCTTGGTTACCTTGGCCGGAGCGGGCTTGCCGCCTGGGGCTTTGAACTGCCCTTCCCAGCGGTCGATGTTCGCCTGAGTACTGCCTCCTTGACCGACTCCGAAGAAATACACGGCGCATTCCGCGCCTTCCCGGTCGCCCGGCGTCGGCGCCACAGGATAGGTAGCCGCGCGCATTGATGTTGTGCCGCTGCTCTTCCAGCCGGCGGGGGAAATCCACTTCAGGCCCGCCACGCTCTCGGCGAACAAAACTGCCGAACAGATCAGGAAAACAAGACAAGATCGCATGCATCAATTATCTGCCGAATCAACTGAAAATCGGGTGCTTCTAGCCCAGTGCGTTCCAGAAGTCGGAATAGCTCGCGCTTTCTAGAACGCCCGTCTGCACAAGTTTCAGACTCGCTCAGACTGATTTTCGCAAAGCGCTAACCTGAAGATATCTCTTGTATGCACACGCATTTTCTCGCAGGGATCGCGGCGACCGCCCTGGCAAGCGCGCTCATCGCCGCTCCGCAGCACACACCCGCTTACCGACAATCCTTGCCGCGCACAGCCGACGGCAAGCCAAACTTCCAGGGGATCTGGCAAGCGTCCAGCACCGCGGGAGCCGATCTCCAGGATCATGCCGCCCGATACAACATGCTGGCGGGCCGATCGGTGGTCGCCGGCGGCGAAATTCCGTATCGGCAGTGGGCCGCCGCAAAGAAGGCCGAGAACTTTCAAAATAGGCAGAAGGCCGATCCGCTCAACAAGTGCTATATGGCCGGCGTCCCTCGCATGATGTATCTGGATTTCCCGCTTCAGATCTTCCAGACACCCAAGGCCATTGCCATCGCGTTCGAGTGGTCGCTGGTTTATCGCCTCATCTACACAGACGGCAGTCCGCACCCTAACGACTACGAGGCCTGGATGGGCGATTCGCGTGGCCGATGGGACGGAGACACGCTGGTTGTGGACGTCGGCAATCAAAATGACAAAACGTGGTTCGACATGGCCGGCAACTTTCACAGCAATGCGCTCCACGTGGTGGAGCGATACCGCATGACCGACGCCGACACGATTCAGTACGAAGCGACTATCGAGGACTCGAAAGTCTTCACGAAGCCGTGGACCATCCGGGTCCCTCTGCGTCGGCGAACCGATCGGGACAGGCTGTTCGAGTACGTCTGTCAGGCGGAAGCCGAAGAGGAGACCGGAGCGTTCACGCGTGAGGAGCGAACGTGGTATCCGGGCAATGGAGCACCGCCTCCCACCGCAACCATGGCCGCCGCGGCGCGTGCGCCCGCAATTCCACGGACCTCTGGGGCGAATATTCGCCGGACCCACGACGGCAAGCCGGACCTGCAGGGCTTTTATGAACCAGACGGCGGAGGCGCGAACTACGGCCTGGAAAAACACGCCGGCGACGACTTCACTCCGGCCGGACGAGGCGTCATCGTCGATCCGCCGGACGGGATCCTTCCGATGCAGCCTTGGGCCGTCGAGGAACGAGTCAGCCGGAACCGGCCCGAACGCGGTTACGACGATCCGACGGCGCACTGTTTCCCCGCCGGTGTCCCGCGGTCGATGTATGTCCCGACATCGTTTGAGATTATTCAAACGTCCGATTACATCGTCTTCCTGCATGAGCGCGTGTCATGGCGCATCGTGCCGTTGGATGGGCGTCCCCACCTTCCCGACGCGATCCGTTTGTGGCAGGGCGATTCGGTGGGCCGATGGGAGGGCGACACTCTGATTGTCGATACGACCAACTTCAACGGTAAGACTTGGCTGAACGAAGGCAGCGAGATTGTGAGCTACGCCGAGCACGTCGTGGAACGATTCACTCCGGCGGGTCCCGACACGGTCAACTACGAGGCGACGATTACCGATCCGGTGGTGTATACGCGGCCGTGGACGATCGCGCTCCCGCTCAAGCGCGGAAAGTTCGAGCTGACCGAGGCCGCTTGTCACGAGGAAGACCGCTCGCTCCCGCATCTGAAGGCCATCAAGGACGCGGCGGAAGGGAAGAAATAGGGTTCTGTCGGCAAGAGCAATTCGGCGGTTTGAGGATATTGAAGCGGCAACCACGCCGTTGGTATTCGGGAGTGTCGGGCCAAGCCTCAACGCACCGAATGCATGGATTCATCAAGAAACGCGGGCGACGCCCGATGAAGATTTGGCGTTGGCGCGGAAGCGTCAAAGGGAACTGGAGCGATGAGCAAGAAACATATGGGTTCGAGCATCGACGATTTTCTCAAGGGCGAAGGCATATTCGACGAGGCGCAAGCGCAGGCGGTCAAGGAAGTCCTCGTGTTGCAACTGGCCGAGGCCATTAAGAAAAAGAAAATCTCGAAGGCACGTCTCGCCACCCTGCTCAAGACGAGCCGCTCCCAGGTTGACCGGTCTGCTTGATCCTAAGAACGATGTCACCCTCTCGAGCTTGCAGCGGGCAGCGGCGATACTCGGTCGGCGGGTCTCAGTTGAACTCATTTGAGCGGCGCACGGTCTGCATTTCTCCGCCTAGTCATGCTCGACGTGGCTGTCGCACATACTGACGATTCCCTGGCCGCATCCGGTTCGCTTAGGATTGTGCGCGATCAATAGTGGTTTCGCCGATTCGAATCCAGTTGACGTCGCCCCGCACGCTCACGTTGGGCCAGATGCTTGAGCGATCGCCAACCACGACGTCTCCAATCACTTGAGCGCTTTGGTCGATATAGGCGATTGTTGGGCGCCACGCCGCGATAGGCGCGAATCATGACGGAGGCTTAATTCAACGCTCACCGGCCCGATGTGCCGTTCTCCGGCCAGTAACTTGAACTAACGTGAACATCCTTTTTACAAAACTTTCACAGCGGCGAGAGAACCGAGCAGCGTCCATTACTAGAAAGGACGCGACATGAAATCTAAAACCCGCGCTGCCGCTCTGGCGATATTCTCGGCAGTTCTTCTGGCTCAGACTGTGAAAAGCGCTAACGAAACCCCCGAGCCCATTCTGCCGGAGTTGTCCGCCAGCTCGCATCGGACAGTTTCGACAATCCCGTCCAACGGCGACACGAACCCCTATGGGGTCGCTTTTGTGCCCGACCTCTTCGGTGGCGGCGGCGCGCTTGAGGGAGGCGACGTTTTGGTATCCAACTTCAACAACGGCGCGAGCCCAAGCGTCCAAGGCACTGGGACAACCATCGTGAAGATCACTCCGACAACCTCTGGTACGCCATCCACCTTCTTCCAAGGCACAGGACTTGGCCTCACTACCGCGCTCGGTGTCTTACGAACTGGGTTCGTACTGGTGGGGAATGTGCCAACCAGCGGCGGATCGGTGGTGCCTCCGGGATCGCTACTGGTTCTGAACCGTTCCGGGAAACTGATCCAAACGCTAACCGACCCAACCTTGCTGGCTGGTCCCTGGGATCTGACCATCAACGACGAAGGTTTCTTCGCACAGGTATTCGTCTCCAATGTTTTGAGCGGAACGGTGACGCGCCTGGATGTTTTGGCGATTGGGGATTTCTTCTTCCAAGTACTCAAGAAAACCCAAATTGCTTCCGGCTACACATTCCGTACCGATCCGGCGGCACTGGTAATCGGTCCGACAGGGCTGGCCTACGACAGGAGTCGTGGTGTGCTCTACGTGGCCTCCACAGGCGACAACGAAATTTTCGCAATTTCAGGCGCGGGCACGACCCACCAAGATAACGGAACGGGCAAGGTCATTTACAAAGACGACACGCACTTGCATGGACCGCTGGGGCTCGTGCTCGCTCCCAACGGTAATCTGATCGCCGCCAACGGCGACGCGGTCAACACCGGCGGCACTCCAAACGAGCTGGTCGAGTTTACGCCGCAGGGTAAGTTCGTCGCGCAGTTTCCGGTTGATCCCGGCGTGCTCGGCGCAGCTTTTGGCGTCGCGGTCTCAGGCTCCGGCGCCAACGTCCGGTTCGCGGCGGTGGATGACAATACGAACAGCGTCACCATCTGGAACGTGCATCAGTAAGCTTTCGCGCGTGCTATGGTCGTTAGAATATGAATCCATACGCCGCCCATTTAGGTAATCGAGACGCCTTGGAAGTTATCGCGGCCACGCCGCAACAGCTTCAATCTTTAGTCGACACGCTGGGTCCGGAACGTGTGGAACGGCCTCCAGCCCCGGGAAAATGGAGCGCTCGCGAAGTCCTCTGTCATTTGGCCGATGGCGAGATCGTGTTCGCTTTTCGCCTGCGCCAGACCTTAGCCGAGGACCACCATGTCGTCCAACCATTCGATCAAGACAAGTGGGCGAGCCAGTACCGATCCTACGATGTGCACGCCGCGCTAGCAGTGTTCTCCGCCGTTCGCCAGTGGAATCTGGCTTTAATTCGCCGTGTCAATCCCCAAGCCCTTTCTCGAGTGGTAACTCATCCCGAACGGGGAGAAATGACCTTTCAAACGCTGATCGAGACGATGGCCGGTCACGATCTCGGTCATACTCGGCAAATCGAACGGATCGCCGCCCAACCGGCTGAAGCGTAAATCTTAACGCACAGCCAGGTCGCTATAACTGGGCAATCCCGCAAGACCCCGCGCGCTCATCACAGCCCGCAGCACTGCTTGGGCCATGACGCCCGCGGCCAAGGCCCCGATCGCCCCATGGTCGGCCTTCTTGGAAATCGCTCCTGTCGCCGCGGCAAAAATCGTGTCGCCATCGCTCGGCGTGTGCACTGGATAAACAGTCCGCGCCAGGCCATCGTGCGCCATTTGCGCGATCTTCGTCATTTGCGATTTATCGAACGCAGCGTTGGTCGCAACCACACCGATGGTTGTGTTGCTTCCACCGGCCTCTACCCGATACCCTCCTCGAATTCGTGCCATCGTATCCATGAACCCGGAGCCGTCCAGTTTTCGCGCGCCTGCAATGATCTTCCCGGTCTGTGGATTCACGACATCTCCCACCGCATTGACGGCGACAATAGCGCCGACTACGATCCCCGTATTCCCGACGTGCAAACTCGCCGTGCCGATCCCGCCCTTCATTGCCGATTTCATTCCGAACATCTTGCCAACCGTAGCGCCGGCGCCGGCGCCCACATTGCCCTCGGCAACTTTTCCAGCCGTCGCAGCCTGGCTCGCCTTATATCCCGAGTCGGCGTTGGGACGAATCTTCGGATCGCCGACACCCAAATCAAAAAGGATTGCGGCGGGAACAATCGGTACGACGACACCGCCGACCTGAAATCCGATGCGATGTTCCTCCAGGAAACGGACCACGCCGGAAGCCGCATCCAAACCGAACGCGCTTCCACCAGAGAGCAGAATCGCGTGTACCTGCTGTACGGTATTGATCGGATTCAACAGATCCGTCTCGCGCGTCCCTGGCGCTGAGCCGCGCACGTCTACTCCCGCCGTGGCGCCTTTTTCAAACAACAGGACCGTGCAACCAGTCGGCCTGCGCGTGTCGGTGAAATGGCCAACCTTTATGCCTTGAACGTCGGTAATGCTGCCTTGGCCGACGGCTTCAGTCGCCTCGGCGGATGAGAGCGCTCCCGCTGCTGCGAGAGCGGCTAGCGCGCCGCCGAATTCGCGCCTTTTCATGTCAGTTGCCCCTTAACCAGATTACTCCCCAACAGCAGCACGGCTGTCCCCGCTCTGCTACATTCAGTCTTTAGTGAGCAAAATACTGTTGATTTCCCTCGGCCTGTGTTGCCTAGCTCAAGGGCAAACTCCTGCGGCGTTAGCCTGGAAGTTTGCCGTATCGGGAGATTCTCGAAATTGCGGCGACGTGGTCATGCCCGCGATCGCTAAGGGCGCGCAGCAAAATAGCGCGGAATTCTATTGGCACCTCGGGGATTTCCGGGCCATCTACGCATTCGACGAAGATATGGCGCCGCCCCCCCAATTGGCTCTGCCGCCGAAGCCGCTGAGCGTGAGTACTTACTTGATTTCGGCTTGGCCGGATTTCATCGCTCACCAGATGAGCCCGTTCGGCGCCACCCCGGTCTTCCTGGGTATCGGCAACCATGAAACGATCCTTCCGGCCACGCGAGAAGCATGGCTTTTGCAGTTCGCCGATTGGCTGGAAAATCCCTTGATACGCGCACAGCGGTTGAAAGACAATCCGCAAGATCATAAACTCCACGCCTATTATCATTGGGTGAACCGGAATGTCGACTTCATCACGCTCGACAATGCCAGCCCGGACCAAATCGACGACGCTCAGCTCGCCTGGTTACGGTCCGTTGTCCAGCGGGACGAGGCTTCTCCTGAGATCCGGACTATCGTGGCCGGAATGCACATCCCTTTGCCCGGCAACGTCGGACATGTTCACAGCATGAGCGATTGGGCGCAAGGGGACAAAAGCGGCCGCCAGGTCTACGACGCGCTATGGCATGCGCGCAACGCAGCTCAAAAGCAGGTTTACATCCTCGCCAGCCACTCGCATTTCGTGATGGAGAACGTTTTCGAAACGGCGGACTGGAAGGGAAAAGTATTGCCGGGTTGGATCGTCGGAACTGCGGGGGCGGTCCGCTATCGGTTACCCGCTGAGACCGGCCCCGCTCAAAAAGCTCAAACCGACGTGTATGGGTTTCTGCTCGGATCGGTCGCACCGGATGGGGCGATTTCCTTTTCTTACCAGAAGCTCAGTCTCGACAACCTGATGGAAGCGAACGCCGGTAAGTATCCTGAGGCTCTCGTGCGCTGGTGCTACGAAGAAAATAAACAACTGCAACCTCTGCGGTAATTAAAACTTCGCATGCCGGAAGCCACCTTCGACGTCGTCGTAATTGGGGCTGGATCCACAGGCGAAAATGTTGCCGGCCGTGTCGTCAAAGGCGGTCTCTCAGCCGCGATTGTCGAATCCGGGCTCGTAGGTGGCGAGTGCTCCTACGCGGCCTGCATGCCTAGCAAAGCGCTCCTGCGCAGTGGTGCGGTCTTGGAAGCAGCGGGCCGGGTGAATGGCGCACGCCAGGCCATCACGGGAAAGCTGGATCCCGCAGCCGTCTTCGCGCGCCGCACAGGCTTCACGAAAAATTGGAACGATGAATCCCAGGTGCAATGGCTCGCGAAGAATGGCATAGTGTTGTTCCGGGGACACGGACGGCTAGCAAGTGAACGCAAGGTCGAGGTCCAATCATCCGATGGCTCCATCACCCTTCTCGCAGCGCGGCACGCAGTAGCGGTGTGCACCGGTTCCGATCCGGCTATGCCTCCGATCCCCGGGCTAAAGGAAGCCGCGCCCTGGACCAACCGGGAAGCGACCAGGGCGAACCAAGTTCCTTCGCGCCTCGCGATCTTGGGAGGCGGAGTAGTGGCTTGCGAGATGGCCGTCGCGTGGCATTCGCTGGGAAGCCAAGTCACCATCTTTGAAAGGGGCCCACGGCTTCTGGAACGGATGGAGCCTTTCGTCAGCGAGAGAATTGCCGGCGCTCTCAAAGATCGGGGAGTGCGCGTATATCTCGGCGTGAACGTGACACGCGTCGAGCGGCTCTCGCCCCAGGCGCCTGTGCAAGCGTGGTTCGAGCCGGGAAGCGTGCTTGTTGAAGCGGATGAACTGTTAGTGGCCACGGGCCGCACTGCAAGAACGCGCGATATCGGTCTGGAGAATGTTCACTTGAATCCCGGCGAATGGCTGGACGTGGACGATAGTTGCCGGGTGAATCGCGTCGCCGCCGGGTGGCTCTACGCAGCCGGCGATGTCAACCACCGCGCGCTGCTCACGCACATGGGAAAATACCAGGCACGAGCTTGCGGGGACGCCATTGTCGCCCGTGTTAAAGGGGCGCTAAACGACTCCCCGCCGCCTTGGAGCAAGTGGGCGGCAACCGCCGATCATGCCGCGGTACCGCAGGTGATTTTCACCGATCCCGAAGTGGCCTCCGTCGGCTTGACCGAAGCCGAAGCCAGGAAGCGAGGCATTCGAGTTCGTGCAGTGGAATACGATATCGGCCATGTTTCGGGCGCCCAGCTAACGGCGGACGGCTACAGCGGACTCGCCAAGGTCGTGGTGGATGAAGACCGGCGCGTACTCGTCGGTGTCACTTTCGTAGGTCAAGATGTCGGTGAGA
>Ga0207066_1042_pt1 | contig 32426 bp, 26 predicted proteins | sample Alteio_BWMinCont_24_FD_153490 | JGI IMG/M metagenome (GOLD analysis project Ga0207066, IMG submission 153490) | Enriched cells from forest soil in Barre Woods Harvard Forest LTER site, Petersham, Massachusetts, United States -... | ecosystem: Environmental > Terrestrial > Soil > Temperate forest >...
GCTGCTGTGTATTTGCGAATGTCCACCGAGCACCAACAGTATTCGATTGAAAATCAGAGCGAACTGATTAGGAGATACGCCGATGCCCACGGACTCTCTATTCTGCACACTTACTCCGATCCGGCGAAGAGTGGTCTCATACTGAAGAATAGACCAGGGTTACGCCAGTTGTTACAAGATGTTGTCACCAAGCCCTGTTTCAAAATTATTCTTGTGTACGACGTGAGCCGCTGGGGTCGCTTTCAGGACACCGACGAGTCAGCGCATTACGAATTCATTTGCAAGTCCGCGGGCGTTCCCGTTCACTACTGTGCCGAATCATTCGTAAACGATGGTTCCTTGCCCAGCCTAATCATCAAATCCTTGAAACGAATGATGGCTGGAGAATATAGCAGAGAGCTTTCGATGAAGGTTTACGAGGGCTCAAAGCACATCGCGCAACTCGGCTTCAAAGTGGGTGGTGGAGCGGGCTACGGTTTGCGCCGCATGTTGGTCTCGGGGGATCGTCAGTATAAACAGGAGTTGGTGACTGGTGAGCGCAAGAACATCAAGGACGATAGAGTGATCCTCGTCCCCGGCCCGGAAGAAGAGGTTAATTGCGTTCGTGAGATTTTTCGCATGTACACGGAAGAACGGAAGCTGCCAATTGCTATTGCACGGGAACTGAATCGTAAGGGAATTAGGTACATTGGCCTCAAGAGAACACAGTGGTATTCCGGTGTTGTCAGCCGCATTCTGCAAAATCAGAAATATGCAGGATACGGCGTATATGGTAAGCGATCACAAAAGCTCCGCACACCAAACATCACAGTGCCGAAAGCGCTGTGGATCGTGACTCCCGGAGCATGGACTCCACTTGTCGACGATGCAACTTTTGAGAAAGCGCAGCAAAGAACTCAAGACCAGACGTGCTTCAAGTCGGACGAACGATTGCTGGCTGATTTGCGTGGACTGCTTGCGACCAAGGGATTCTTGAGCGAAAAGCTCATCAAGTCATCTCATTTCCCATCAATACAAACCTATCGGAGGCGTTTCGGGAGTCTTTCAGAGGCATTTGTGCGGATCGAGTATGCGGGTGCAAGAATCACTCGAACTCTGGCTCTACGCCAGCGGAGTGCAATGAGAGATGACCTGATTCGCCAAATAGTAGTTGCTGCAAATAAAAGGGTCTCGGTCATCAGGCGTAACAAACACTACCGCCCCAAACTACGACTTCGGGACAAGACACTCGTGTCCGTGTACTTGTGTCCTTCGCTTAAGCTTGAAAACGGTGAAGTGAGGTGGTTGTTCGATCGCGCTCGCAACGAACCGAACCATATGACCCTTTTGGCACGCCTGAATGCCGGAAACGATGGCTTCCAGGATTTCCACCTTATTCCAAAGTCCCGAACCCGCACTCGATGGACGATAAAACTGCATGACGCATGGTTGAAGAAAGGTAAGCAATTGCTATCACCGGCGGATTTTGTGGACACGGTGGGAATTGTGAAAAACCATAAGCTCGCAAGTTCCCGTCAGAAATCCTGAGTGAAGCAGCGGCGACGCAAGTTTCGATTTTTCGCGCGCGGAGGATTCCGTGTAAGAACGATCACGAATTCAATAGCGTTCGGATTCTTGATCTCCTTGATTCCAGGTGAGTTGTCGAAATAAATCAAATCAGCGCGGATGAAAAAGATCAGTAAATCCGCGAGGTGGGAAAATCGCGATGCGGTTCCACGCGCAAACTGGAAAAATACGCGCTATACATTTCGCGAATCTAAGTCAGCCGACAGCCCAAGACTGACCCTCTACCGTTTAAACCCACCCGCCGAATTGTGCATACCCTTGCATCTTGATAGGCGGCGTCTGGTAGTGCCTCAGTTGATGGCGGACAATTACATGCCGAGACCAGCGAAGCGTGGGCCTTATAACAAAAAGATTTCAAATGTCGAGTCTTTGGAATCTTGCGTTCATCCTATGCTCAGCGAGACGCTTATCCCACGCAGTTTTTCTCTGTTCTCCGCTTAGATCAAAGGCACCGAGAAACACACAGACAAAGGCTGCAAATAACCCTGCAAATGCCGCTTAGAGGGACCGAACTTCAAGAACTGTCACATCCCCGGCATTCGATGGCGATAGTCGAGAGGAAGACGCGGGAGATCATCGGTGTTACAGAGGTCGGGTCACACTCAATCTCCTGCGACTGGAGGCCCTCAAATTAGAAGACAGGAAAATCTGAGTCTGTCCACAAGATCGACTACAACGTTGTGAACGGAAAACCAGCCGTAATCAAGCGGCTGATGTCTGAGTATGTTCGCTATTACCATGAAGATCGGACGCACTTGGGACTCGCAAAGGATACGCCGACCGGTCGACCCGCAGAAATCCGCTGCCGGGTTCAGGGCACAGTTCACTCACTCCCTCGACTCGGTGGACTGCACCACCGTTACGTCGTTGCGGCTTAGCCCCTCGGCAACTCTGTAGTTAGAATCCCCAAGTCTCGCTTGTCCCACAACGGATGGTGGGCCGACGCCTCCATCGAGGGCCGATCCCATCGCTTTGGAATAGCGAGTCGGAATAGTGCTCCACGATTGGGACAAACAACACGCGAAAGAACAATTTCACCGCTGCGTGAGGTTTTGACGAACCACAACGTTCATCACCAAAACCGAACCACTTGCGTTCATTTTCAAGGGGCTCGTGGCAAGGCCGTTGTGCCACTCCAGTCGCTCTGATAAGTCATAAGTCAAGTGGAGATGTGCCATAAAGGGAGTACGGTGCCAGCGAAAGGGCCGAACACAAGTGGAAGCACGCATGGTGGAAATTGTTGAAGGTCACAGTGGTCTTGCATCTCTGACGAACAACGGCCCACAGCAGGAAGATATTAAGCATGTTCTCACGATGGCACACGAGCAGTTGAGTGAATTGCTCAAACAACGTGCCACAATCGTGAAGCGCATCACAACTCTACGCCGGACACTCACCGGACTGAGAGAAATATTCGGAGACGAGGTGTTGGACGCTCAACTAAGGCTCTTGATCGGGATTCCCACTGGAACGCGAAAATCCGGCCTGACCGACGCCTGCCGCTCAGTCTTGATAAGCTCAAGCCATGCTTTGGCCCCGGGTGAAGTAGTCATGAGGATTCGCTCAACAGATACTGATCTACTGGACAATCAGAAGAATGCCGTGGCGTCGATTACAACCATTTTGCGCCGCCTGCAATTGTATGGCGAGGTTACCGTCACCACAAGTCCGTCGGGTCGGCGTGCTTGGATGTGGAAACACTGAAACAGGTCACTAGGACGAAATGCTAAAGCTTGCCACGATGCCGGACTGCCTCAAACACTTCGCGGATGGCCGCGGTTACGTCGTCAGGCGCCTCAAGGTCCATGTTGTGTCCGCTGTGGACGATGACCTGTCTGCTGTTGGCTGAGAGCAGAGCGAGCTTCGCTTGGCCCTCTTTGCGCTCCTGCTCCAGTTGCGCAGCGGGGATGTCGTAATCACCTTCACTGTACCCTCCTTCCGCACGAGTGAGTACAATCAGCGGAATCGCCCCCAATGTGCCTGTCTGGGGCGTGGCCAGCCACTTCGCGAAATACTCCCCAGACCACTCGCGTTGGCTGTTTTCGGCATCCTCGATTTCTGGCAGTGACTGCGCCCAGAGCTGCAACTTCTGCCCAGCTGGTGGAAGAACCTTGTACATGGGATCGAGGGGCTGCTGTGCTTGTGGCAGTGGTGTCTTCGTCTGCACGACCGGTCTGTCCGATTCCTTCATATCCTCGTGCGGTGGCGGTATACTCCTGCCTCTTGCCCCATCGCCCAGCCGCATCATCGCCTTGCCGCCGATGCCCACTCGCTGGCCCTCGAACGAAGCGTCCACCAGCACTATCCCTGCCACTTCATGCGGATAAGTCGTAGCAAAGTTCCTTACCACTGGCCCACCGTACGAGTGCCCTACGAGCACAAACGGGCCTCGCTCACGGAGCTTGGAAAGAGCGTCTCGCAGTTCGAGATTCAACTGTGAAAGTGTGCGTGGTTTGGGGCCCGGGTCGCTCCAAGCATATCCGGCCCGATCATAAGTGCAGATGCGCGTAAAACCAGAAACTCGATCCTGCACCAGGATCCAGTCGAAGGAAAAATCTCCCAATCCGCTCTCCACAACGACAGCGGGGCTGCCTTTCCCGGTACAGTTCACATGAAGCCGGTGGCCACCTAGATCCACAAGCCTTCCAGGCGGCTTAGGTTCCGAGGGACTGTACGTGTAGGACACAGTAGTTTCCGTAAAGACTAAACCCGCGCAGAGAATGATTGCGCAGACGCGCTTTGGCATCCTTGGCATCCCATCGCGCCGGACCATGTCCCGTGAATTCACTTGGCGAGTCCTCCACTTTCGACACGCTTTCACCTGAAACAGATGCGCGCCTCACGGTTCTCCAACTCCTCGGTACTTAGAAACCAGCTGGGAGTATTTATGAAACCGGCTCTAGAGCCTCCGCCATGCTTGAACCCACCACACGCGCGCGCGTCCAGTACGTCAATGGAATTGGTCCCAGGCTGGCCGAGATCCTCGCCACCGGGGCCATTGCCACGGTCGGCGACCTGCTCATCGCGTTTGACATGGAGAAACAGGCGTCGCTAGGTAGCCATAATTCTCCCCATTCTTGGCAATATAGGAGCCTACGAGGCTCTCCTTGTTGTTGATTCCAGCCAAGTCTGGGAGGGACGTGGTCCGGAACCTGCCACTCTTGGTGATAAAGCCGTGCGCCACGTTGTTCGTGTCCAGGTAGTAGCCCGTAATCTCCCCCAAGTCGTTGATCCCCAGGCAGACAGTCTCTAGAGCTCCTGGGTAGTCGATTTGCGTCATCGTACCCGCTGCATCACGGTGAAAGCCGTGTGTTATTGAAGTAGGGGGAGGCGTGATGAAGTCCCCGACTGTATCGTTCTTGCCATTAATAGCGAAGGCGAAGGTGTAGTCACCTTGAAAGGTGAATTTGGTGACGGTGCCGCCAATATTGACAAAACCCATCACAGTTTGGCCCTGAAAGCTGGTGAACCCCACGAAGTTGCCGGCATTGTTGATGCCATAGATGTACGTCGAAGAGCCCACTGCCACGTCGTATTGAGTGAATTTCCCCGGGGGAGTCAACAAATAGCCATGGGTGAGCTGATCGCTCCCCACAAACTCGCCGACGACAGTGTTCAAATCGTTGATTCCGCTGGCCTGTGTGAAAGCTACAGATCCAGGAAACACAATTGCCTTATATGTGCCGCCCTCGTAGACATATCCCTCGTATGCTGAGGTGGCATCGACAAATGAGCCGACTACTACGCGATTGTTATTTAACCCGAAGGCAAACGAATAAGTCGATCCAGGGGGATTCAGCCGCTGGAATTCGTACTCTTGTCCGTAGGCCTGCAGGGCCACCGACGCAAAACAGATAAGCAACATGAGAAAAAAGCTAGCTTTGAAAGTCGGCAGCATGCCGACAACTTCTTGTGAAGGGACGTTCGTGGTTTTCACGTTATGCCTCCAGGTTCCGAAATGGCACTCGCGTCGTGGATTTCATCGCTGCTGAACGCCAACGGTAGTCCCACGTCGCACTTCGAGGGCTTGTCCAGATTCTTGGCCTGAACGGCGTAACGTTAGCATAGCAGTCCGCGTGTGCAGCAGCGGTCGGTACCAGCGATCATATTCCCGGGACCAATGACCACGAAACAGGTGCACGCCGATTCGACCTTACCGACATCCAATACGGCAGTTTGGGATCGCACTGAACCTGGTTTTCGGAATTCGGTCTCACCCTGAATGATCGCGGCAATCGAACGAAGAGTCACGCACTTAGGGCGATGGCGTTAAGTTGCGCAATAGTAGGTCTTTTCCTTCCTTAATCCTGGCCACGAACTACAGTCATTTGGTGTACCAACATTGCCGCGAGGGGGCGGGGTAGTGCTCACGAACTTGAACCTTGTGCGTCCGAGAAAATGGTTATTGTCATCGCCGCAGGGGAGTAGGAAGCAATCACCAACAAAACGGTATTCTTTTCACTTTTTGTGGTGGCCCCATTCACTTTGCCCTCTCAGCCTCTGGCGCAGGCCAGGCCGGACTTAATCTTCCCCAACCCGCTAGTCTTCCTTCACTTGGCCAGGCGGGTAGCAGAACCATTTGGCATCATGAAAGCACATAAGACTCGATGGCCCCGTGATTCTAATAGGATCGTCGTGCCGATCCCACATGTAGTATAGATCTCTCCCTGAGATCCACTCCCGAGATGGTTGTGGACAATGCCGATAACATCTTCGAGTGGGACCAAACGCCAGTAGGCAGGTACGAGTGCACAAGCCCCGGGACCAATGTTGGGCGGTTAGGCGATCGCAATGTGGTTTAATACTACTTGAAATGCGTGGGGGATGCGCTCACCAAGCGGGTGACCAGCGATTGAGGTGTGTCTTTGCCTCGCCCTTGGGAAGACAACACTATTGTGGTTCGTTGCCACGAGCCTTAGGAACACCATGGCTTTTTACGCCCAACGGCCGGCGAATTGAGACCTAGCCCCATTACGATGGTATCTGCGCCGAGTTCCGAGAATCGCCCAACCTCTCAGCCCCACGGACCGGTCTGGTTGGTCTGGGTGGCAAGCTTTGGCGTGTGGGCGTTTATCACCCTCGCCAACGTTGGCTCGCTTTACGAGTTATACAGTTCGTCCGGCGGCTCCATGAGGATCTCGGATCTCCTTGGTATGGAGTGCAGCCAGACTCTCACGTATTTTCCGCTCACACCCTTTGTCTTCGCCTTCGCTATCCGGTGCCCCGTTCAACGAAGCAATTGGATCCGGCGCTCACTGGAGCATCTTGCCGGAGGACTGATTTTTTCCATAACACACATAACTCTCCGGGGTTTGACGCACTATGCGTATTTCGACGCGCAGCTTCACGGCTGGGCTTCCGCCATCGGGCGTTCGCAGCCTGACGGATTCAGAGTTCAGTGGCATGTTCTCGAGCAGCTGTTCTTCCGCAACGTCGTCGATGACATTACCGGAACCTATCTGCCCATTGTTTTGGTGGCCCACGCTGTGGCGTATTATTGGCGTTTCCGGGAAAGAGAGCTGCGCACATCGCAACTTGAAACGCAACTCGCCAAGGCCCACTTACAAACGCTGAAAAGCCAGTTACAACCGCACTTTCTCTTTAACACCCTGCATTCGATTTCCGCATTGATGCTGACCGACGTCCCCGCCGCGGATAAGATGATGACCCGCCTCAGTGATCTACTGCGGATGAGCCTGGAGGACAATCAGGCGCAGGTGACCACGCTCAACCGTGAACTCGAGTTTGTGAATGGGTACCTCGGAATCGAAAACATCAGATTTGAAGACCGTCTCAAAACCGTAATTGAGGTGGCTCCTGAAACACTCGATGCGGAGGTTCCTCATTTGCTGCTGCAGCCTTTGGTAGAGAACGCGGTGATACATGGAATTTCGAGGCTTTCGTCGGGAGGAGAAATCAGGATTACTGCCGAGCGAGATGGGCCCAACCTCAACATACGGGTCAGAGACAACGGCCCCGGTCTCGGTAACCGCGACGGCCCCCGCTCGAAAGTGGGGTTGGGATTGAAAGCAACGAGGGAAAGACTCGAAACTCTGTTCGGAATTGCTCAGAGCTTTGAAGTGCGCACACCGGTCGAAGGCGGAGTGGAAGCTTGCATACGAATTCCGTTTCGCGCACACCAAGCATTTGGGACGAACGAAATCGCCTCAAGAGATTCAGGGGCACGGGCATGACGTCAGTTGGGGAGGGGTCGAATGATGCGTACTATCATTGCCGATGACGAGCGCTTGGCACGCAAGAAGTTACGGATCCTGTTGGGTTCGGAGCCCGGAATTGAAGTTGTTGCGGAATGCTCCGACGGCAAGCAGACCATAGCGGCTTTGCGCGCCCACAAACCCGATCTCTTGCTGCTTGACATACAGATGCCGGACATCGACGGATTTGGCGTCTTGCGAGCGGTCCCGGCGGACGCCATGCCGGTGGTTATTTTCACCACGGCACACGATCAGTATGCTGTAAAAGCCTTCGAGGCCCATGCCCTGGACTACCTGTTGAAGCCATTTGACCAAGGTCGCCTTCATCACGCGCTTAATAGATCTCGCGCCGAGTTTCTCAAAACTCATGATCGCGAAACCACCTTCCGCATCCTCGACTTCCTGACGAAAACGAACCCCGGATCCCAGGGTGACAAGCGTCTCGTCTTCAAAACCGGCGGCCGTGTAGTTTTTTTGGAATCCGACGAGATTGACTGGCTCTCAGCGGCCGCCAATTACGTCACATTGAATGTGGGCACGTACTCGTATTTGCTGAGAGAAGGCATTGGGCACATATCCGAAAGACTCGATCCGGACAAGTTCGTTCGCATTCATCGCTCGACGATTGTGAACGTAGATAAGATAAAAGAGCTGCAACCGGTAAACAGTGGGGAATACATTGTAGTTCTCAAAGACGGGAAGGAACTATCCTGCAGCCGCGGCTATCGCGCAGGGCTCCAGCGGCTGATTGAGAAGAACCTGCCGGGCGGGACTCGGGATGGCTCAGGGTTGTCAGTGGACGAAACGTAATAGAACCGGCCTCATAAATGTGCGTAGGGGCGGGATGAGATTTCTCACTCAGGATTGAGCATATCGATCAGCGCGTCTGCTATCGTCGCTGTCCAGCTGACATGCTCGTGCCCACTGAAGTGCTCTACATAACGCACTTTGTTGCCTTTAGCTAGCAAGACATCACGGAGATGCCGGTCTGCTGTCAGCATGCTCGGGTCGCGGCTCGGTATCGAAGCAGTTTCAAGCAACCCAATTTCTAAATAGAATTGAACCGGGATGGTCGATTCCAGGTTCGAAATCTAGGGGATCGCTGGCGAACTGAGTCAGTGCCTCCTTGATGCTCGTATAGTGCCGAGTATTGATGCCTCTTCTTCATTCCTATAATCGCGGATGCCGCTCTGATGGGAGAGAAGTTCTCTCGCTGTAATCGGCCATGGCTTCTTGGGAAAGTCTGGACAATATGTCTGGATGGGGCATCGAGGTCCAGTTTTCCTCCTTCGACCAAGCCTCATCGCAGCTGTCGCAGTGATGGGTTTGGATATTGACGCGATGCGGTAAACCGTGTCAGCGATGGCGGGCACGCTGTTCTCAACGTCGGCCAAACCGTAGCCCTGAGTAAGTAACACGGCCGTGATCGACGACGGCCACCGATAACCCGGGCAAATGGTGGTCCGAAACGTAGGAGGTAAGCAAGCCATTGATAACCGATGCTTGGGGTGACACCATCTGCGTAACCGCCGGGGGACCAACGGCAAGCAATAATAGGATCGCGAGCTTACAACTTGTTGCTTTTCGGAACGCCATTGTCCTGCTTCCAGTGCAGGAATAGTAACTGACATGCACTAATCACGAGACTGGTCATAGTTTGGACAATCCTGTTTCGATTTACCTTGGCCCCTCGGTGTGATGTGAGGTTTAGCGATCACTTCTTCTTCAGCTCATCGGAGGGTAAGTCGAGGGCCGGCTTCAACTGCCCGCGATGGCAGGTTGTACAGTTGACCATCGGATTCCGGTCCTTGAGGTCATCGATGTTCTTCAAGAGACTATTGTCAATCGTATGCATCATTCCCCACATATCACGAGCAATTTGCTTGGCAGGTTTGTCATCCTTTTCCCATTGGCCCGGAACATGGCAGTGCGCACAGCTCACTCCGAGAGATCGGGCAAAACCGATCCGCATGATTCCCAACACGTGCCCGGCAGGTACACCGTTCAAAATCTTGATGTTCTTAAAAACCAATTCCGCCGGCTTGTTTTCCTGACCCGCAATCTGCTTTGCTACCTCAGCGACCTTGTCGCTATTGAACTGCTGTACCGCCTCAGGCGTGGATAGCTCGTCAGAAGTTGCGATGACAGATTTCTGTTGGCCGAAACTAATTCCTGCTCCAAGCAGGCATACAAGAGCCCAGCCGGCTGGTCTTAGGAACATTAGGCTATCCATCTTGCCTCTGGTCATCTGCTCCCCAATTCCGTGATCTTGGACGAGTCCACGCAACACCGGAATCGACTCAACCACCGCCCAACAATGTACAAGGAAACCGATTGCTGATCCATGCCCTGGGACGAATACCCGGATTGTCGTGCACGAGCACCAAGAAAAGGAGGACTCTATGACCAATCCTGCCACACTAAGGCAGCCAATCTAGCAGTCTCGGAAGAACCCTCTCACGTACCCGCGAACCATTGCTCCCCGATTGGGAGAAGAGTTATGACTTTTTGTAGTACTGCTCTGCCCCGCTATTCTGAGGTACTGCCAGTAGTAAACGAAGGCTGACTCCGATCAGACTGGGGACAGAATGCTGAAACGAAAGTACTAACTCTGTTGCCAGGGAGTGTCGCCCCACTATGTTTTTCAGAATGATCTGACCCTTGTAGATCGTTTGAGTTGACACCCACTGTTTCCCACAAGCGTGCATCTGGCTCGCTGAACGATGTCATTGTCCCTAGTCCCACGCTGCAAGTACCAGTGCTGAAGCCTTCTCGTCTGGATGGCAGGCTTCGTGCGAAACACGACTTGACAATGGCAGTTCCGTCTGGAGATGTGGTTTCGTGACACGCAAGGCGCTTAAGCAAGGATGAACTGTTGCTCCCGCGCCGCGGCCTGTCTTCCCGTCTCATGAGCGGTTGCATTTGACACCGTAACAATTAACCAAAAAGGAGTTGGCGATGCGAAATATGCGCTCGGCACTTGAAAGTTGCTTTTTGATCGCGACCATGTTGTTAGTCCTGGCAACCGGAGCGATGCTAGTTGCACAAACGACAGTCTCCCAAGGCAGTATTCAGGGAACCATTACTGACCCGTCTGGTGCCGTAGTCGGTGGCGCCAAGATCACCGTCACTCACAAGGAGACAGGGCAGGTCATTACCACGACTTCAACGAATTCTGGTACGTACAACTCCGGCGGGTTGATCCCCGGCGATTACGTTTTGCGGGTAGAAGCCAAGGGTTTCCGCACTGCGGAGCGTCCCTTCGCGGTGCAAGTGGGCATAACCTCTTCCGGCAACATGAAGCTGGAAGTCGGTGAGGCCAGCCAGGTGGTTGAGGTGCAAGCCTCCTCAATTCAGGTCAACACTGAGCAAGCCACTGTGCAGGGCGTCATTACCGGCGACCAGATTGACAAGCTGCCGGTCGACGGCCGCAACTTCTTGGATCTCGCCCAGCTCGAACCCGGCGTACAGATTCAAGACGGCCAGACGTTCGACCCCACCAAAGCCGGTTTTTCCTCGATCTCGATCAACGGTGTTTCTGGGCGCACCCCGCGCATTGAACTCGATGGCGTCGACATTAGCGATGAGACCGTCGGCACGACTACGCAGAACGTCGGCATGAGTTCCATTCAGGAATTCAATATCAGCCGGTCAAGCCTTGACCTCTCTAGCGAACTGACCTCGGCGGGGGCGGTGAACGTCACCACCCGGTCTGGGACGAACGACATCCACGGCCAGGCGTTCTATAACTTCCGTGGCCGCGATGCGGGCACGGCTTCATTCCCCGGAGCCCAGGTCGGCTACTACCAGCGCAACAACTTTGGCGGCCGCTTGGGCGGTCCAATCATCAAAGACAAGTTGTTCTTCTTTATTGACGGCGAACGCATGAAACGGGACGGATTGCTGCCCCTGGTGATAGGGGCTCCCTTCAGCCAACTCACCGGAGGCTTCCTCTCGCCCTTCCGTGACAGCGCAGTCACCGGCAAGTTGGATTGGCAGGCCACCAAGAACATCCACGCCTTTTACCGCTTCACCTATAACTGGAACAAGTCGGAAGCCAATTTCAATTATAACTACGAAGCGTACTCGAACCGGGATAACACTCCTTCGGATGCAGCAGGTGTGGACATCAGTCAAGGATCGTGGTCACACAGTATTCGCTTCGGCTATTTGAAATTCCACAATCTCATCAGCGACGCTACGAAGGGTGCCAGCTTCTACAACCCGTTACCCAACGACGAGATTGTATTCCTTGACGTTGTGGGCCAGTTGGCCGGCCCGAACCTCCTGGCGCCGCAGCAGACCTTCCAGAGCAATAAGCAGATCAAGTACGACGGAAGCAAAGTGTATGGCTCGCACGTGTTTCGGTTTGGTATAGGTTACAACGACATCAACGGCGGCGGGTTTGCAAGCTTCTTCGGAATTGCGCCTTTTATTGAGTCCGTGGCCGGCAATGGCCCGGTAACCGGTGCTGCCGACAATCCGGTGAATTACCCCTTCATCGGCGCAATTCTAGGCAACGGCCAAGGCTTCTTCACCGAAAGGCCGAGCTTCGGCCTGCCAGGTGGAGGACAACACGACAACCGCTTCCAGTGGTACGTGGGCGATTCTTGGAAGTGGAAACCGAACTTTACTGTGACCTATGGCTTGCGATATAACCGCGACACTGGCCGCTCGGACAGTGACTTGGCCTCGATTCCATGCTCGGTGGTGGCGGCCGCCATCGCTCCCTGCAGCGGAAGCACTCCTCTTCTGGATCAGTTTGGACCTGGATTGGGTAACCCAATCCGGCAGCCCAACACCCAGTTCGGACCGCAAGTTGGCTTTGCCTGGGATCCCACCAAGAAGGGCAAGACCGTCTTCCGGGCCGGCGCCGGCATCTACTACGAAAACTCCATATTCAACAACACTCTGTTTGACCGCCCGGCTAAACTGGCCAAAGGCTTGTTCTTCCAGAGCGCTGGGTTGGGCTGCGGCAATGGCACCAAAGGAAGCGCGTCGTTCACACTGGTTCCAGGCGACACCGTTACCTCTGTCAACGGGGTGGATATCGCAACCGGCATTTGCGGACAACCGCTCTCGGTCGCCGGGCCCCTGGTGTTTGATTTAGAGAAGGAATACCAAGCGGCTGTGAAAGCGCAAGGGCCCTCAGCGAACCCCAGCTACGTCGGCAACACCCTGCAAATCAGTATACCCGAGGGTCTGTCGGCATTCGATCCGAACTTCCGCAACGCGCGCTCTTACCAGTTCAACGTTGGAATACAACATGAGATCTGGAAGGGCGGCGTGCTTACCGCGGATTACATCCGCAACGTCAGCACTCGGTTCATGCTGGCGATTGACCAAAACCACGTGGGCGATGCGCGCTTTCTGGATCTACAAGCCGCAGTGAATGCAATCAACAACACGGTTGGCGGTGCTTGCCCGCAGGCAAGCCTGGTGAACGGGGCAGTGGTGGGTGGTCCCGCCGCAGTCCAGTGCTTCATCAATGCCAACCCCGGCTCCACTATCACGGCTTTTGCTGCCAACGGATTGGATTCAGGCAATGCCCTCGGCAACGGGCCAGCCAAGCTCAGCGGCGCGGCTTTCGGTGGCATCAACCGCAACGTAGGCGTCGGCCTCTTCGACATGCCAGAAGGCCGCTCTACCTACAATGCTCTGCAGATGTCCTACAAACAGCAAGTGGCGAGTCCGATGCCAGGGGTTACGTCGATGAACATGACAATTGCGTACACCCTGTCACGGTTCGTAAACGATGCTGGCGGGCCAACGGCTGATCAAAACTTCAGTCCGCCAGCCAACGATTACAATAACCCCAGCTACTACACCGGGCCGAGTCCGCTAGATCGCACCGACGCATTCAAGTTTGGTCTTACCACGGAATTTGCCCATCACGGACCGCGCCTCAGCGTGATTGGCAACTTCGGTACGTCGCATCCCTCCTCACCCTTCCTGCTGTCCCAAAACCCCTCCTTCGGAGGAATCATCAGTACGGGCGAGATATTCCGCACTGATTTGACTGGTGATGGTACGAACTCGGATCTCTTCCCGACAGTCGCCGGCCAAGCCGAAGGAAAGCCCGGGCAGTTCGGCCGCTCTGTCTCACCAACACAGTTTGCCAGCTTGATCAACTCCTGGAACAGTACGGCGGCGGGAACGCTGACGCCAGCGGGACTAGCGCTGGTCGCCACGAACCTGTTCACGACATCGCAGTTACAGGTGTTGCAGGCGACGAAGCCGTTTGTCGCACCTCCGCCACCGGGCGCGGTGGGCAACGGTATTTTCCGCGAGGTCAGCACTACGCTGGCTTGGCCCATCAAAGTGACGGAACGGTTCAGCGTTGAACCTTCCTTCAGTGCCTTCAACGTGTTCAACCTGGCAAACTTCGGAACCGAAACCAACCCACTGGGTACGCAGTTTACGCCGTTCGCCCCCGGCAGCACCGGCGGTGCCGGCAGCGTCAACGGGACGACATCGGGCTCGACACGTGAATCGTTGCGAGTCGGTACCGGTTCGGGCGTGTTCTCATTGGGCGCCCCCCGGCAAGTGGAGTGGGGTATCAGGCTGAACTTCTAGTTGGGTAGTTCTGCATAACACCAGGCCGCTGACCTTCGGGTCAGCGGCCTTTTCCTGAAGCCCAGCGGCTGCCGATACGGGCTGCATCACGCCTCTTCGCCGGACGCTCAAACCGTCTTGTGAAGATACATTTTGTCACGCTGGTCACCCGCCAAAGGTTGGTGCCCGTCCGTACAGGATGACGTCTAATTCTCTCGGAGTCAGGCTGCCTCCCATGAAAACCATACCCACGAAACGTGCATCAAGGTGTCTGTTAAGCAAGAGACAGAGACAACTCAGAGCGCTATTGACGGCGCTGTTCCTGCTGACACAAAGCGTGATGGCACAAACCACGTTTCACGGGAATAATGCTCGGACAGGAGTGTACGATTCCGTTGGCCCGAAGGTGTTCAACGGTGTGCAATGGAGTTTCAAGACAGAAGGGCCGATCATATCGTCACCGGCCATAGCTAACGGTACCGTGTTCAGCGGTAGCTCAGACGGCGGGTTTTACGCGATTGACCAAAGTACAGGACATCAGAGATGGAAAGTGATGTTTACGGACCCCATTTCGTCGTCACCCGCCATCGCAAATGGAATTGTCTATTTCATTACCTACGACGGCATATTTTACGCCTTAGCAGCCGACACCGGCGACATTAAGTGGAGATTTGTAACCGGAGGCGAGAGGAGATTCGAGGCCAAAGGAATTCATGGTTTAACGCCCTCCAATCAAAACATTGCCGACCCAATGGACCTATTTTTATCTTCACCCGCAGTTGTCAATCACCGTGTCTACTTTGGGAGCAGCGACGGACATCTCTATGCCCTTGATGCGGAAACCGGCGTACTTCTGTGGTCATTCGAAACCGGAGACATCGTGCATGCTTCTCCCGCCGTCGCAAATGACACGGTCTACATAGGAAGCTGGGACAGTTACTTCTACGCGTTGGACGCTGCGACAGGCCGGGAGAAATGGCGGTTTAAAAGCGGCGATGATCCTGTTTATCAGAATCAGGTTGGCTTCCAATCATCTCCTGCGGTTTCCAACGGCGTTGTGTATGTGGGATGCCGAGACGGTCACGTATACGCCATCGATGCCAATACCGGAAAAAAGAATTGGGATTATTCCACTAGTCAATCCTGGGTCAACGGCACCCCGGCCGTGCGCGATGGCGTGGTCTACGTCGGTACCTCCGACACGTTCAGGTTTCACGCACTCGACGCTAAAACTGGCCGCCTGATTTTTGCGTTCGACGCGCACTCGCTTATTTTCGGTTCTGCAGCCATCGCCGGGGACCTCGCTTACTTCGGCGCGTTCAATGGAAGACTGTATGCTGTTGATGCGAGATCGGGCAAGCTGGCGTGGGAGTTCCAAACCGACTCGTCGCGGAAGGCCCCTTCTAACATGTTGTCGCCTGATGGGGTGTTCGACAAGACGGCGATGGCTCCTATGTTTCACAACTTTCTCGACATGACTCTTAACCTGTCCAGAATGTTTTCTGTGGGCGCGATTCTCTCTTCGCCAGTGGTTGATCAGGGCACGATCTACTTTGGTAGCGCGGACGGGAGTTTGTATGCTATCCATTGAGCCTTCGAGGCCTCTGGCATCTGGCACCTGCGCGTCTTAGAAAGGGGTCTCCATCGTCGCCATTGGAGCAAGAAGCAATGATCAGCAAAGCTGGGGTTTTTGCTCTTTCCTTTTTCGTGCTGGTTCTGCTCACTTTGCTTTCGCAGGCCTCCAATACAGGCCAAGCAGGATTTGAGCTTCCCCGACCCAATGGCTGCCACCCCGTGGGCACCAGAACCGTAGTGTTGACAGACCCGCACCGGAACCGGGATCTGCTAGTCACGATATGGCATCCGGCAGCGGAAAGTAGGTCCGCACCGGCACCCTACATGGACAAAAAGACTGCGAATGCGCTGGCCGAAGAGTGGAAACTGCAACCGGGTTTTGAACGCCTCGTGCGCACGCATGCCAGACTCCACGCACCCATCGCCGAGGGCGGCCCCTTCCCAGTTGTCCTTGTGGAACACGGCTCCGGTGTCGTGCCCGCCATCTACACAGTTCTGGCTGAGGGACTGGCGAGTAACGGGTTTATCGTGGTCGCCACCAATCATCCCCCTGACTCCCTAATTTCGGTGTTCCCGGATGGGCATGAACTCACATTCAAGCCCTACTGGCCAGCTTACGCCGATCGACGAACCCAGGGCGTGGCCATCGGTAGGTTCGCGGGCGAGGTTTTGGTGGCAGACGTGCGATTCGTTCTCGACCAGCTCCAGGAAATGAATTCGCATGATCATTTCTGGCATGGCCAGCTGGATCTGTCAAAGATTGGAATCGTGGGCCACTCCATGGGTGGCACGACCGCAGCACTGGCCTTGCAGCAGGAGTCTCGTATTCTGGCCGGTGTCAACCTGGACGGCTCTACCTATCCCGGCATGAACGGGGACGTTCGGCCCATTCCAGTGCACAAACCGTTTCTGTTTATGGCTACCGAAGAGCACGCTTCTGACGAAAGCCGAGCTCGTGAGTACGTCGGCAGCGAGTCCAATACCTACTACGTGGTAGTGACCGGGGCCGATCACATGAGCTTTACCGACGCGGACCTCGTTTCGAGCAGGTTCACGCGTGACCTGAAACCGGATGACAGTGCATTTGAACGAGCCTTGATCACGAGCACCTATACCCGATCCTTGGTCGAGGAATTTCTAGCCAAATATTTGAAAGCTGGTGTCGCCTCCGATCTCGACTTGATTGTGCGAGTAGATAAACAGTAGCGAGTCCCTCGGAGATCGGAAGAGTGACCCGCATGGACATTTTGAAGATCAGCATTGAAATGATTCTTTGACACGGCCTGCTAGGTACCTTCTTATCTGTAGTTGGTGTGATTCCCGGAGTCGTCACTATCGTTCCGCCAGACGAACCATAGGAACAGCAAGTTGCTCCGAACAGAGTGCATTTAGTCCATGCTGCCTGGGACGAGCCTGCAATCAGGTCAACCATGGCTCTCGAGTCAAACGGCTTCCTCAGAAATGCATTGGGTACGTCGGACCACGTGATCTCCATGGCCTCGCGATGGTCAAAACATGCAAAGATAATCGGGACATGAGCATGTATTTTCCTAACTTGACTAACGATCTCGACCGCGTTTTTATCCGCCGATTCGGTTCCAATAAATATCGGATCTGGAGGGCTGTCAAGGGAGCAGCTGAGTAAATCTTCGTACGCTGAAACCACGCACAGGTTGTAGCCGGCTAGACGCAATGAATCGCTAACTACCGTTCGGCTGCCTGCGTTGCGCTCACAGACAAGGATAAGTGCCACACCTCTGATTAGCACTTGAGCAGTATGCAGAACAATGCCGTTGGGACAGACGCCCCGTCCGGCGTGTCTAAGGTATGGCAGCATGGGACAAATCGTCTGATGCCAATCCAATCTTTTCGCCTGGCGTCGGCCTACTCGGTTAACGAGCTCCAGCGGCTATCAGCTTTGCACTTTGTGCACTAGATCTTGGGAGGAGCGAACCGACCGGAGGGTGATGCCACCATGCACAACCAAAGGATTACGGAAAGTTCCACGACTCGAAGCTTCTTGTGCTAAAGCGGTCGACCGAGGCCGTCGACTTCGCCGGAAGCCTGCCGACGCTAACTTTGTGGGGTAACTCTCGTCTCACTGCCAGGAGGACGGTATGAAATCAATTCGCGCGGCAACGGTTCTTATGTTGGTGTTTTCTTCGACTTCACTTCTGGCGCAGTCGGATGCGCAGAAGGTTCTGGATCGTTTCAAGGCGATGGCGGGCACTTGGGAAGGGAAGTCGCCGAAGGGCCAGACCTCCAAGGTGAAATACGAATTGGTGGCAGGTGGAACTGCGGTGATGAGCGAAAGCCAGATGATCGGCGATGACATGACCAGCATGTTTTACGTGGACGGCGAGCGGCTGATGATGACCCACTTCTGCCCGTCGGGCAATCAGCCGCGCATGCAGGCGACGATTTCAACCGACTTAAAGACGGTAGCGTTTGAGTTTGTGGATGCTACCAACCTGTCCGGGCCGCAGGTGGGACACATGCACCGGGCTGTTTATGTCTTCTCCGACACCGGCCATTACAGCGAAGAGTGGACTTGGAGACAGGAAGGCAAAGACGCCAAGTTTCAGTATGAGATGATGCGGGCCAAGTGAACTTGGTTCCCGCCACTGTCATTCGCCAACCCTAGATGGTGCAGCTGTCAGGCCCAGTCAATGTATCGAGGCTTTTTTCACCTGGCCAAGCGGTCATGACTTACCAGCAAGCGACGATAGTTCTGCAACCAGTCGCCTCCGCAGCGCTGAGCTCCTTCACACTGGCGACGGTTACATTGTCAGGTGCCTGAAGTTCCATGTTCTTCGTTGGTGCTTTCGATGCTCTGGACGTGAGTTAGGAAGCGGAAGGAACTAGATCGCTGCGGTTGTGGAGTATGCTGTTAGGATTGCGTATGGCCGTGTGGGTGAGACGGCGCGGTGTTCGAAGGCGAAAGTCAACGGGATGCCTTGAGAGGTCGCGCAGCAAGAAACTTACCACAAAATAAACATGATTCGCTTCTGTCAGCATTGTCGTAGCCGACCATCATGGCCACTTAATCACGCCTGTTGTTTTGTATCCATTTCCATAGACTTTATTATTCCCCAACGGTTGTTCGTCCCAACCCTTTGAAATAAACATGACATTGCGGAGTAGGTTTGGTAGCGTCGTGAAATGCCGGACGTACCGCGGCAAATCTTGGAAAGCAGTTTTCCCCAGTGCGCGAGCTGCCATTCCTTCACTGCTTCACGTCCGGCGATGAACGGTCGATTGTGCCGGTTCACTCGACGACTCAACGTATCGAAAGGGCTAGAATCTAGCCTCGTCCTTCGCTTCTCCCGCGAAGTAGACTTTGGAAGAAAACCATGACCCGCCTGCTCTCGCGATTGCCACACCGTCTTTACTTGTTGCCCTGCCTGTGGTCGCATCAATATCCATTTTACAAGTTCAAGTTCAGAACGGAGTCCCAAAGGTGAAACTTAGAGTCCCATTGCTTGCATTCTTGTCGCTGCTGCTGGTTGTTGGAATGATGTACGGTCAACAAGGGAAACCCTCCGTCCCTCCTGACGAACCATCCACGCCGGAAGCAATCAAGCAGTTTAACAATGATAAAGTGGCCGAACTTTCAAAGGAGATCACCGGCAAGGAGGATCAACCCGCCGAAGTTGTGTTCAAGAACATCAAGATCTTCACCGGAGTGCCTGCAGGGAATCTGTTGAAGATCATGCAGATGGGTTACGACCGGGCTCTGGGCACGAGTTGTGCCCATTGCCACGTTCCGGGCCAATGGGACAAGGACGACAAGAGGCCCAAGCAAATCGCTCGCGACATGGCGACGATGTCGCATACGATCATTTTCGATCTCTTGAGAAACATCGACGGTATCAAGGATCGGGAGCCACGCGTCAATTGCACGACTTGTCATCGAGGCCAGTTGAAACCTGCGCTCGACCTGGATGCTGATGGAACAAAGCAGCGGTAAAAGGCATGATTGCCCGGCCAGGTCCGAGGAAAACCACGTTCAGGCGTCAGACCCTAGCCGCAGTGGGCCGTCCAGCTGCTCTGTCTGTCACTCGTAGGCGCGTCCTTAAAGCGGACCGCATGCCCTCTAGAACGGAATCAGAGATTTCAAGTCTCGCCCTGCGGCCCTCAACGGGCCATCCTAAGTCGTTCGGGCGTGATCGGCAGCCGGCGAATCCGCCTGCCAGTCGCAGCATAGATTGATTCCGACTTGGAATAGGTAGCGATCGGTAGCGGAAGGGACGGCGAAGAATTCTTTGTGGAAGCGTAAAGCCTTACACCAACCACCAACCTTGGCATCGGAAAACCGCTGGCCAAGCAGCCCACCCCTCTCCGCGCTGTGCGTTTGCGATCTAAAAGTCGTGAGCGGGAATGCAAACCCCAAGCACGTTCTATTCCCGACCCGTTTTCTTGTATACACTTCTAGGCGCTTTATCATTGAGCAATGTTTGTTCGTCCCAACCCTTTGAAATAAACATGACATTGCGGAGTAGATTTGGTAGCGTCGTGAAATGCTGGACGTACCGCGGCCAATCTTGGAAAGCAGTTTTCCCCAGTGCGCGAGCTGCCATTCCTTCGCTGCTTCACGTCCGACGACGAATGGGCAGTTGTGAGCCAGTTTATTCGTGACTCAATGTACTGAAAGGGCTAGAATCTGGCCCCGTGCTTCGCTTCTCCCGCGAAGTAGACTTTGGAGGACAATCATGACCCGCCTGCTCCTTACTGCGATTTTCTTTCTGCTTTGTATAGGGGTTCTGCTGCTCACTGGTTTTGGTAGCGACGGTGTATTCTGGGCGCAATGGGGGCGCAATGGACAACACGCCGGGATGGTCGGGGTCCCGGGCCAGCCTCTCAATCACAAGCTGGCTGACATTGTCTACGATCCCTTCGTCCCGGACGAGAAAGCCGAGAACCTCCCGGTATATGGGGTGGGCGTGTTGACCGTGCACTATGAGTCCACATTGATCGACAACAAAGACACTTTCTACATGGTGCAGAAAAGCGGGACCTATCCCAACTGTTCTCCCCGAGGCGAATGGGCGCTAGGTGCAGACTGTGGGCCCAACGCGTGGAATCAACTCGAATGGAATGTGGTCCGCTACGATTGGAGACACGAAGGGGCAGTGCCAGCCTGGACTTATTGGACGGATTGGAAACCGGTACCGAATGCTGCCAACTTCTCCCAGGGCTACGGCGGTTTGCTCGGCTGGGAGCCAGTATTCCATCCGGCGCTGGTTGGCCGGCATTTGTATGTTCCGGGCGCCGGAGGCACGGTGTGGAAGGTCAACAAACACTCCGGCCGGACAGAATCGCATATCAATCCATTCGCGGGTATGAACATCGATCCCGCAAACACATTCGTTTCCGGCCCGCTGACCGCCGATGAAAACGGCAACATCTTTTACAACGTCATCGAGTTGAACACGAACGGCAATCCTTGGGGCCAGAACGACGTGGCAGCGGCATGGCTGGCAAAGGTCGCGCCAGATGATACATCGGCTACTGTTACTTTTGCCGTTCTGATCCCGAACGCACCACCGGGGAACTCCACAGACTGTCCTGGAACGTTTTTTAACCTTAATGATAATGGTGCATCGCTGCCGTGGCCGCCAACGACGCCACCCATGCCCCCTACTCAGCTTTGCGGTTCTCAGCGTCCTGGGGTCAATATTGCGCCGGCGGTCGGGCGGGATGGAACGGTGTACACAGTAAGTGTCGCGCACTTTGACAACATGGTCACTTATCTAGTGGCCGTAAATCCGGATCTGACGCCGAAGTGGGCAACATCGCTGCAGAACCGGTTGACGGACGGGTGCGGCGTACTTCTGCCGATCGCACCCCAAAACGTCAACAATCTGCCGAACTCTTGCCGCTACGGGACGACGGAGGGGGTAGATCCGACCACCAATGCGAATGGCTCACCCACCGTGTCTGACTTGTACTCGTCTTCACCGACTGTGCTCCCTGACGGCTCGGTGCTCTTCGGTGGCACGGATAATTACAACTACCTGCGAGGACATTTATTGCACTTCGACGCGCAGGGCAATTACATGAATGCTTACACCTTCGGATTTGATTCCACGCCAGCTGTGTACCGGCATGACCACACCTATTCGATTGTTATCAAAGACAATCACGGTCAGGCGTCTGCGTATTGCAGTTTCAACAACCCCGTGTGCACGCCGTTGCCCACGGCGAGTTTCTTGATTTCACAACTCGACGCCAATCTGAACGTGGAATGGTCGTTCAAAAACACAACCATTGATAAGAACGATCCGTTCGGATATGAGTGGTGCGTCAATGCGCCCGTCGTCGACGGCTTTGGCGTTGTCTATGCCGGGAGCGAAGATGGCTACATTTACTCCATTCCGCAAGGGCACCATGGCATCTTTACGAAGCCGCGGCAAAGGAAGTTCCTCAAGGAAGCCCTGTTTGCCGCCTACACCCCGCTTTCCATCGGCGAAGATGGGAAGGAATACACCCAGAACGACGGCCACTTGTTCGTGCTCGGGTGGTGAGTTGGGGCGTTGATTACACGACTGCGGAAATCTTGAAACACTCTCATTGAGAGGGAATGAGTGTAAACGCCTGATCACAACAGTTACCGCTTAGCGACCGGCAGGACTTTTCGCGCTATTGCAGCTTGGCGTACTAATTCAAGGCGGTTTTCTATCAAGACAATTCTGTATCTGAAACGCTGGATTCGACTCCGAACAATGGAGAGCATTTCGTATAACAATTCGGGGCCTTCGAGTACCAGTCCAATAATTACGAGCCAACTGAATATCGACTGCCGGAAAAACCAGACATCTCTCGCACCAACGAAGTTGGTCTTACTGCACTCGTTAAACTTCGCAAGAAGTTCGGGCGGTATCACCACAAGCGATTCTTACACAGACAGTGAGGTTAGGCACTGCGCTCATCTTGACCGTTAATCAGTGTGTAAATAGCGGGTGTCTGTCTGGCTCGGTGGACGTACCTATCAATATCCACTCCTCGCTAACGTGCCGGTTTTGTCGCCGCCTAAGTTCGACAAGTCTCACATTCACGCTGAATGACCTAACTCGTAAAGCAGAGTGCCTACGAAGCGGTGGTATCTCCTTCATTTGCACCACCGGCTATGGCCTGAATTTAAAGCTTGACACGCTGCGGGGCCCGCCTATACTGGCCGTGCCACACTAACTAGCGTTCGCTTCGTCCCACAACGCTGGTTGATGTTCCAATTCTCTCCACTGATAGACGACATTCTTACCTAGCCGTTTATTTCTGGACCGACCGCAGGAGTAGAAAGTCATGAAGACTCGAATTGTTATCGGCGTGTCTCTGATTGTGGTAGTTCTGGCGATGGCGAACTTGTTTGCCGGGCAAGCGCAGAAAGCGGCCAGTCAATCGGCGCAGTCTCAGCCGGGATTGCAGATGCAGCCTCCCAAGTTGGACGCGGGAGCACATCTTAACCCGCTGAAGATTGCGCTGCTGCACTGGTACTTGGCCGACACTGAGACTCGTGTCGGCGTAGGCAACGAGCCCCTAGGGTTATGCTTTGACGGGGCCAACGTCTGGACCGCGAACTATAACGACAACACCGTCACGAAAGTGCAGGCCAGCGATGGTCAAGTTTTGGGCACCTTCAAGGTGGGAACCCAGCCCTATGGGGTCACATTCGACGGAGCCGATGTCTGGGTTTCCAACGAACTCGACAACACTGTCACTAAACTTCGTGCCAGCGACGGCAAGACTTTGGGCACGTTTCCAACGGGGACGTTCCCCGCTTGGATGGCGTTCGACGGACAGAGCTTGTGGGTACCGAACGCTCGGGACAACACGGTCAGCAAACTTCGAACCTCTGACGGCAAGATCTTGGGCACTTTCTCTGTTGGAAACGCACCGGCTGCGATTGCATTTGATGGTGCAGACGTTTGGGTAACGGACGACGCCAGCGTGACGAAGTTGCGGGCCTCCGATGGAACGGTGCTGGGAACGTTCCCGGTCGGTAACGGGGCGCTGGGTATCGCTTTCGACGGGGTAAATATTTGGGTAGCAAACCGGAACAGCAACACCGTCACCGAACTGCGGGCCAGCGATGGGGTGGTACTCGGTACCTTCCCCGTTCCCGCCAATGGACCGTACGGGATTGTGTTCGATGGTACCTACATTTGGGTCTCGGGCGATTCCAACCTGGTGATTTTGCGGGCGAGCGATGGTGCCCAGGTTGCATCGCGACAACTTACTTCGGCAGGCGTTGCTTTTGACGGCGCTTACGTTTGGACCGCCGAGTCAAACAACAATCGTCTTCACAAGTTCTAAATGGACTTTGGGAGATGATCTAGAGCAGAAACCAAAATAAGGAGAAATTATGGGGAGACGAAGCGCCACTATGTTCTCAGGTTGTTTGCTACTCGCTCTCTTTCTAGGAGCTGCACCTCAACAATTTGCTCAAACGACCAACGTAACTACTGGACACGAGGACATTCCTGCCATCTGCACCGGTTGCGTATATCGCACGGGCCAGGACTTGCAGGAGAGCACGATTACATATAGCAACCTTTCAGACAGCACGTTTGGCCAATTTTGCAACTACACCACTTTGGACGGCCAGGTGTACGGACAGCCGCTCGTGGTCACTAACGTAAAGTGGGGCGGCGGACAGGCACGGACTGTGGTTTACGTTGCCACGATGAATGGCAGCCTGTATGCCTTTGATGGAACGCCGTCAGCGCCCAGCGGTTCTCCGGGCGGATGCACCCTGCTGAGCGGGACTCCGGTATCCCTGCTGCTTTCAGGCGAGACTGCGCCTACTTGCAACAATCTAGGCGGTGGGCATTGCCAGACTATTGCTCCAAATGTAGGAGTTTTGGGTGCCCCGGTGATCAACACAACCACGCTCGGGGACGGCAGCACGGGCGGTACGATCTATCTTGTGACGGAGGCGCTTTCAGGAAGCAATTACTACCATCGACTATGGGCGCTCGACATAACTAGTCTGTCTCTGACAGGCGTAACGTCAATCTCCATAACCCCGAATGGCTCGTGCCCGACTGACACGAACTTCTCGAAGAACCACATTCAGCGCCCGGCACTGCTTCTGGGAGGCGATGGATACCTGTATGTCGCGTTCTCGATGATGGACGGAACGCAGCCGCCCCTCCCTAACGGTGTGATATTCGCGTACGACACCACGTCCCTGAGTACCGCGCCGCTCTGCCTATCCATGTCTGAGAATCTAATGGCCAAAGACGGCGGTGGCATTTGGGGAGGCGGGGGAGGTCCGCTTTATGCGCAGGACCCGAGCGGCAGCTATCACATCTTTTTCAACACGGGAAATGGGTTTTTCAACCTCAACACCACGGGCGGCACTGATGCGGGAGACACTTTCGTCAAAATGTCCAGCGCCAGCACTGCTGCGTTGTCGATTGATGCTAATTCCTATACTCCTGGCGATCAGTATTTCCGTTCCATCAGCACCTGCACCAATGGTGGCGACGTGGATTTCGGCTCCGGCAATCCGATGTTGATACCGGACGGCGAGAACACTACCTGGCAGCACCTCGCTGTCAGCGGTGACAAGGAAGGCGGCCTCTGGTTTATGGACTGGACCAGCCCCGGAGGGTACACAGGCACATCCTCATGCACTAGCGGGATAGGCACGAACAATGTGCAGACTTTCCAGATTAACAGTTCATTTCCTGGCGGGCCGCTGATCCATAACAACCCTGCCTTCTGGGAAAGCTCTACGACGAATTACCTCTTCATCGGCCCATACGAGGATGGCAATCCAAACGGAGGCGAGCTGCTGCGATACCAAATCTGTGGCTCAGGCTCTCCGATTAGCTCCACTTCGCCCTGCACTAATGCAGGGACTTACGCCTGGGAGATAGCGAGCACTCCACTCATCTTTCCCTGGGGGACTACTCCCTCAGTGTCGGCCTCCAGCACTTCAGGGCTTAGCGACGCCATCGTCTGGGCAATCAGGGCAGACGGCAGTGTCGTGCCAAACAGCAGCTCGTTCACGTGGAACGGCAAGGGATTCGCCGCAGCGCAAAACGGCAAGCTTTACGGCTTTGATGTTCTGACCATGGGTAAGCTCTACGACAGCGAAGATTGCTCAATCACGGGATATAGCCATGTGGATCGGATCAATCCGGCGACCAAGTATTCTATTCCGACAGTTGCCAATGGTCACGTTTACCTGGGAACACAGGGGCCGCTCGTTGATCCTGCGTCTTGCAGCGACAACGCCAGCAGCACTTGTTTCAGCACCGGAAGTTTTTACATTTTCGGGCATTTCAGCACCGCGAGAACATGTATCTGAATGCTAGAGGAACGTGATAAGGAGAATATATGGAATGGACCACACCGCAATTTGAAGAGATCCGCCTGAACTGCGAAATCAATTCATACGCCAGCGCGGAGATGTAGCGATGGGGAACTTCGAGGGGGACTCCTTTGCATCGGGGAGTCCTCGCTGTTTTGATTGAAAGGCATTGATAGCATTAACGCGATGGTAAGGCTGTGCGTAAGTCGGCCATAAGCGCGAGGTCCAATTCCATCTCCGTGTCTGACTCTCGCCTGCCAGTTGCGTGCTTCATGGGGCATCTGCCACATGCCGCGTTCTCCCGAGATTACAGCTGTTCTTTACTACGCGTGTGGTGGACTCCATCGCTGTCGCAGGGTGCTAGACTCGGAATCGCATGAGAACGGACCTGCTTCCCTTGTGTGACAAGCACCACCGGACAATGGAGGCGTCTGTGGCACCGTTCAACGCTGACTACTCAATTGAGTTTTTCCGATGCACCGAGAAATTTTGCGGTCGGTGCTTTAGCGAACGCTTGGGATACGTCACGCCGAAGAAGGGAGACGCTCCCGTCTTTCCCCACGACCAGCCAAGGTGTGAGAGACACGGTCGTCCGATGTTCATCTCCAGCCTCGACCGGCACCGGAATGTCCTCCGGTATGCGTGTCCCGAGTCAGAATGCCAAGAAAGCATCGTCAAGGGATATTAGCTGCGTCCGCCTCTGGATTGGGTCAAAAACAATAAGCCATCTTCCGAGGGAATCAGGACATTTGTCCGTGAAGCGCTTGAGAAATGGGAAGCCCTTGCCCGGTTGGCGTCTAAAATGGACCCCAAGCGGCTGCTTGTTATCGTCCAGGAAGTTACGAAGCTCCTCGAAGCAAAACAAAAGCGCCTGGATGACTTGCGGCGGTCATCAAGACCTTAACCGTCCAGGCAGTCCCGCGCCTGGAGCCTGCTGCATACCGAGGGCGGCGGAGGCACTATGCGCGCCGGTCTTTAGTTTTGATTACGTCAGATATGCTCGGCCACAATTGCTGGCGTCGCTAAATTAGAGTTGGCCACAGTGCCTCGCCAAAATTCTGTCCGGTCGTGAGATCAACAGCTTGCACAATTGCCTCACGTAAACGCTTTGCGGGCCGCTTCCAACCGCTTCACTGGCTGCTCCTGTTCCGAGTGGTCAAGACTTTCGTGAATCCACCGCCTACATCCTCGAGGCGAATGGGCGCTGGGTGCAGACTGCGCTCCGAACGCGTGGAATCAACTCGAATGGAACGTTGTACGGTACGATTGGAACGCAGAGACGCCGCGCTCGTGCCATGAGCTTTTCTCTCCCGCGGCGGCGAGGTCTGTCGTTCGTCGGTGGCGACTGGTCGGCAGGCTGCCAACATCTCGGCAGACAAACACCAGCAAACACTTACGGATCTTGATTTCTTGGGCACTACAAAGCAATCGACGAGGGCATTGCGATTGCCAACTCGTATGCTGGGAGGAAGTCAGCGATTCACCACAAGGGCATGACCGATACGATCTTTGTCTTTTATTGTCCGTATTGTTCCGCCGGCCACGATTTTGCAGAAATGACGGGATACAAAGACGGACGTTTCGTTTGCAGGGACTGTGCGCATACCCTGCGGCCAGGTACTCCAACATACCTCTGTACATGCCCCGAGTGCCTCAAGTGGTGTCGGAACCTGTTTGTTCTGTTTTCGTAACAAACCCGTAGTCTCCGGCCAAACCGAACGAATCAGCTTTAGTCTAGGCCAAAACAGCGGTGATCTCTCTGACTGGAGGATAGGTTGTGCCAATTTCCGTCGTTGACCTGAAAGCCCTCATCGTATCGCCCGATGCAAAGACTGTCACTGTCTTTGTTCAGATATTCCAAGACCTCGGGGTCATCGCGCAATCGTGCGGAGATCACGCATCGGCTTCTGAGCGTTTCGCTCAGGCCAAGTTTGAAGCCGTCGTGCTGGACTTGGATACCATCCTTGAACGCGTGCCTTTCGTTCAAACCCTTCGTCAAGGCAGAACCAATCGGAACGCGGTGGTGCTTGCAGTCGCGACGAGTGATTCCGCCAAAAGGCGGGCATCTGAACACGGAGCTTCTTTCGTCGTCGAGCGTCCCCTGGCCGAGGAGCAGCTTTTGCCCGTGCTGCGGGCCGCTTATGGGTTCATGCTTCAAGATCGGAGGCGGTATTTTCGGCTAGTGATCGAACTGGCCGTCTCGATCCGAACGAGAGCCGGCGCAGAGTTTCAGTGCAAGACGATCAACATCAGCTCCGAAGGAGTGGCTCTCCGCACTCCTCGCTCAATGCAGGAGGGTGAGATTGTGGGCGTGGCCTTTGCAATCTCGAACCCCGGCCCGCTGATGATCGCTGAGGGGACGGTGATTTGGGACGATAAACACGGAAAAGCCGGGTTGCATCTCCGCTTCGCTAGTCCGCAAGATCGGGATCGAATCTCAGAATGGCTAGATAGCGAATTTTACATGCAGCGGGATATTGATTCCCAATAAGCAGAAGGGACATTGTGGCATCGCCGTTCACTGCCCCGCCCTTTAATGGGCGCGAACGCCACAATGTCACCAGTCCTCCGTACTACGTCAGTTCGCTCCATGCCGCAGCGATCAACTGCGGCAGCGGCGGTGTCGGCAGCGCACAGAGTCCAATTTCGCTCGGAGTCAGTTGCTTTTCAAACTTTCCGGCAACCCACTGCTGCAGTTCCGAGTTGTCCCGTGCAGACAGCGACTGGAATTGTAACCCTGCCTGACCCTTTTCATTGCAGCGGCATATCTTGGCATTAGCTCGAATGGACACTGGCGTAAGCGGTAGAGTGAATTGCACAATCCCCTCGGCCCCCGGCGCCAGCGGGGTCAGGAGGCGTAGCGCCATTCCGCCTTCGCTGATGTCTATGGTCTCGCCAAAAACTGGCGCCGATCCTTCTTGTTGAACCGACACTGGAATCGCAATCGGACAACGAAAATAGCGACGCCGCTCGCGGAGAATCAGACCATGCGCCGCGTGTAGCGTCCGTCGGATCGAGTCCAGGCTTAACGGCCTTTCCAGCACAAAACTCGACCCCGCCCGGAAGGCGTCCGCACTCTGATCGAACGTGCTGCTGATGGCGAAAGCCACCGCGGTTCGGTTCGCAGCTGACAATCGCGCCTCTCGTAAGATTGCGGTCGCCGGCTGTCCCAGGCTGAGATCGACCGTCACTGCGTCGAACTTCTGCCGGTTTACCAAATCAAGCGCGGTTCGTACCTCCGTGCATACTTGCACCGACATGGCGAACCGATGAGCGGATTTTGCCAGCTGATACATCGTTAACGAAGAGGGGGACACCAGAAGCATCTTGCCGGCCGATACGGGTACATCGTTGCTGTACATATGTGCAACCTCCCAGTTAGAGACTTCGCAGCTGACACTGCATTGAACAATCTCTGCATTTGGCGCTCTACCAAAAAGGGGCGTAGGCGCTCGAAACGGGATATGACGGAGGTCACAAAATGGAGGTGACTGTCGACATTAGATCGTCCCGGATCGGTAGCTAACAGGTTGTTCCGATTTTCGCCACACGCGTCTTGGGAAAGCTAAGATTGATCGTCGGCGCAGTTTACAATGTTGCAGTTTGGAGAATGACCGTGGATGAACGCATTGGCGTCACCAGTCACAAGGGGAAACAAATCCTCGTTGTAGACCTATCAAACTGTTCCGCCGCCGAAGTAGAAAAGACCGTCCGCGCACTTTCTGAAGTTGTGACCGCACAGGCGTTGAATTCGGTCTTGATGCTTGCGGATTTCACCGATGCGGCGTTCGACCGCGAAGTCCTTCGCACCATGAAGGAAGCCGCGGTCTTCAATAAGCCATACATCAAGAAGACGGCATGGGTGGGCGCGCAGAGTTTCCCCGAGGTTTTCCGCGAGAATCTGCAAAGCTTTTCCCGGCGCGATTTTCCTACCTTTAAGAGTCGGCAGGAGGCCTTGGAATGGCTGGTAGCAGACTGAAAGAAGATCTTCGCGTGTCGCCCATTGTGTTTGAATCGTGGCACTTGCCGGCACCAGGAAAAGTGGGTTCGCCGTACCGCCGGAAACGCCGATTACTGAGGGTTACCATCGATTAGCCGGAGCAGGCCATTTGTTGCATTCCCTATATTCTTGGTCACGAAACCTGCCCTTATTCTCCAGAGAAGAAAGGTTCGCCTGAATAGGTTCGAAGGAAGGCGGCATCACCGCAGGGGGAAGTGAGGGAGAGTATGGGGTCACCGAAGCTCTTGGTAGTGGATGAAGACCCTGTGAGCCTGAGTTTGATGAATGAGGTATTCGGATCGCTAAAGAGCGATGTCTGCAGGGTTAGCGACGGTCTGAAGGCGGCCGCGTTAGTAAGCGAGGAACGATTCGATGGAATCTTCTTAGACATCGAACTCGCCGATTTGGACGGTTTTAAGCTGCCGCAACTGGTGCGGCAGTCCTCATGGAATAAATGCACACCGATCATCGTGTTAACCGGGCACGAAAAATGCGACACCATGTATAAATCCTTCGCCATGGGAGTCAATTTCGTTCTTGCAAAGCCGATCGATAGACAAAAGCTGGCCAGTTTGTATAACGCGTTACAGGGCCGTTTGCGCGAGAATCGTCGCCAGTACAACCGTGTTCCGTTGCAAACCGAAGTTGTGTGCACGGTTGGCTCGAAGCGGTTGACGGGGACGGCCTGGAACCTTGGTCAGGGCGGAGTACAGTTGGAAGTTGCCGGTTTATCGTGCGGCGACACCGTGCAATTATCTCTTAGGCTATCCCAACCGCCAATCGGCGTCGAGGCCACCGGCGTGGTGGTCTGGGCCAGAGACGACCGGCAAGGTATTAACTTCACAAGGATGAGTATCGAACACCAGGAAATCGTGCGGGAATTCATCACCCAAATAGGGTTGTCGCCCAAATAGAAAGCTCTTCGCCGGAATGCTGCGCAATCGCGGGGTTCGTAGAGCACCTGGTGCAAACCCAGGTGACCGGGCCACACTGGCGTCTACAGAAGGTACTGATTTTGAGTAAGTTGCGGAAATGAAGATGCGAGATTGTAGTCGAGTGTAGTCGAAATTGTGTCGGTGACTTCCTCTCGCTTCAACAAGCGGACGATCAAGTCAAAACGTAAGTAGATGATCTTACAGGAGTTACAGCAAGGAGTTCCAGGCAGAGCACCTGGTCCCGAACCAGATTGCATGCGTTTCGGGCGATGCCATGATTTCAGTACTTTGCAAGAGCTTGATTATGAATGCGTTGGCGCGACCCTGTTGAAAGCTGTTGGGCCTCGATGTTCCGTGATGCTTTGACCGTCTTTGAACTCTCTCCGCCTTCCCAGCCAGGGGGCAGTTGGACGGAGCAGGTCGTATGGAGCTTCGGCGGGGTCAATGACGGGCGCACACCAAACGGGGACTTGGTGATTGACGCCGCTGGCAACTTGTACGGGACAACCTTGGCTTCCGCTGTGGGTGTTGGCTTGGTCTTTGAATTATCTCCAGGAGGGCAAAACGATTGGACGGAGTCGGTGCTGTACGATTTTTGTCCTAAGTACCAGGGCTGCGTGGATGGGGCACAGCCATTGGCGGGCGTAACCCTTGACAGAGCCGGCAACCTCTACGGAACCACGATGTTTGGCGGTACGCCACGCGGCATCGGGTGGGGCGTAGTGTACGAGCTCTCCCCAACCAAGAGTGGCTGGATCGAGACTGTCCTCAAGGCATTTACTTCTGCGACGGGCGGCAGATCTGTCGCTGGAATCACCATCGACCCTGTAGGCCACCTATACGGCAGCACGGTTCAAGGTGGGCTAAGCGGGTGCGGCGGTTTCTTCCGCCTAAAGCCGTTTGGAGTTTTCCCGTTGTCTGGTGGGAACGGATGTTTGCCGGGATCGGACCTGCTTTATAGCTCCGGAGCCTTGTTTGGCGCTACCGCTCAGGGCGGAGCGAACTCACAGGGCGCACTGTTCAAGTTCACCGCAAAGGGAAACAACGTCACCCAAACAATCTTGTACAACTTCTGCCAACAAGCGAACTGCGCCGACGGAAGCCAACCAAGTGGCTCACTGACCTTGACAAATGGCCAGCTTTATGGCGCCGCTGCACAAGGCGGCCTCTACAACTTAGGCGTAATTTATCAGATCGCGGAGTAGAGTCAGCTCCATGCGAAGGGCTCGAATCTCCATCACTGCCAGGTTTTAGCACTA
>Ga0207066_1043_pt1 | contig 32393 bp, 36 predicted proteins | sample Alteio_BWMinCont_24_FD_153490 | JGI IMG/M metagenome (GOLD analysis project Ga0207066, IMG submission 153490) | Enriched cells from forest soil in Barre Woods Harvard Forest LTER site, Petersham, Massachusetts, United States -... | ecosystem: Environmental > Terrestrial > Soil > Temperate forest >...
GTCGGGGGATTGAGACGGGCACGACCGTCGCCGCCACCGCAAGGTAGGACGTACGTGAAAGGTCGATGACCCACTCCACCACCAGCGTCTGCGTTCGTGGATATTGAGGCGCGCAATGATGCTGCATGAGGCGAGCGGTTCTCTCAGTTACCGATCCGGAAGGGCATAGTTGACTTTTGCGGAGGTGCCCCCGCAGCTGATCCGAGACACCAATCGACGGCATTAAGTGATGAGAATGTATCCGGTTCCGAGCAGGGCGACAAAGGCGATGAGGGCAACGACGACACCCCAGGCTACGCCGGTCCGCTTTTCTTGAACTGCTGTCTCAAACATGTGTAACTGCTCCTTGCTTTAATGACGGGGACGATGTCGCTTCGGATCGTCAATAAATGTAAGGAAAGCACTCGCTCAAACTCTGGCTGGTCACGGCCGCGGAGGTTCCTGACCCGTTCTGAGGCTCGCCGGTGGTTATGGTGTTTTTTATATAGAGCGATGAGAAATTAGCGGTGCCCGGCTAACACCGGTAGGCGAATGCGTCAAACAGCGCGGCGCGGAAGGAGACTTGTAACGGATGTTACCTGGGCTCGGTGGCTATCTCACCAGGGAGTGCGGCGTCGCGTCGTAGATACTCACTTCCGCGACGCTGACAATCTCGCCGCTCTTGTCGATGGAAAGGTCCGATTTACGCGCCCGGTTTGGCTTAACCGATGCCTACCGGTCCCTGTTATACCTGGCGCAATACCAATATAGTGAAGTCGTGGTCCGGAACCCCACCGGCCCGGTCCATCGATCGCGCCGTCTCTTTTGAAGGCCCGCGATCATTGTTTTCCGCTACAATTGACTCACTTAACCCATGTCCACGTCCGCTCTCGTCCAGCGTCTTCGCCCTTATGAGCTGACTACGCTTAGCCTGCTTCTTATTTCCGCGCTCGCGTCCGTACCGATGTTGGAAGGCCTTCTTGAAGCACAGGCACCCGCGCCGGACCTGATTCTCGTGAACGCGAAGATCTATACGGTGGACCCGGCCTTTTCGACCGCGGAAGCGGCAGCGATCACGAACGGAAGATTCACTTCGGTCGGCGCCGGCGCTCAAGTCCGGAGGCTGGCGGGACCCAATACGCGCATCATCGATCTGGGCGGGAAGACCGTCATCCCCGGACTTGCCGACAACCACCTACACGGCGCGGGCGGCGGCCCAGGCGTGGACCTCTCGCGTGCTCGATCGCTGGACGAGGTGCTGAATCTCATTGGCGCGCGAGTGAGGCAGGCAAAGCCAGGCAGGATCGTGATCACCAACTCCGACTGGCATGAAGCCCAACTCAAGGAACAGCGGCTTCCTTATCGCAGAGATCTGGATAAGATCGCGCCGAGCACGCCTGTGGTTGTGGTTCGCGGCGGGCACGAATACATCCTCAACAGCGCGGCGCTGAACAAGTGGGGCATAACGAAACAGTCTCCGCAACCGGCGGGTGGCCGGATTTCGCGCGATGCACAGGGAGAGCTGAACGGCGAACTGCTGGACCGCGCGAAAGCGCTGGTCAGCCAGCCCAACCCCGAACCGCTCAGCATCGAATACTTCGTCTCGGAGCACAGGAAACTGAACGCGGCGGGCTTGACCAGCATTCGCTATCCGGGTGCGAGCGTAGAGCAGTACCGCATATTGCAGGAGATGAGGAGGAAAGGGCTGCTGACCATCCGAGTGAACCAGCTTCTGCGGCCGCCTGCGAAGGACGCCACACAAATGAAAGCGATGCTGGCGGCCTCCAACGTGAAACCGGATGAAGGCGACGAATGGCTCCGCATCGGAGGCGTCAAGCTGGCCGTCGATGGAGGTTTTGAAGGCGGCTGGATGACGGAGCTTTACGCCCAGCCCTATGACGAGGACGGGACCTACTATGGCGTAAACACGATGAAGCAGGCCGATTACACCGAAATCGTCAAGGAGGTGAACCGCGAAGGCTGGCGCGTTTCAACGCATGCAGTAGGCGACGCGGCTATCGATGAAGTACTGACAGCCTACGAAGCCGCTAATGCCGAAAAATCCATTGTGGGCCGGCGCTGGACCGTCGAGCATGGGTTTCTGCCGCGCGAGGAACATTTCGAGCGCATGAAGAAGTTGGCTCTCGTCGTCTCGGCGCAGGATCACCTTTATCTTGCGGGACCGAGTCTGGTGAAGATGTGGGGGCAAAAGCGCGCCGCATGGGTTACCCCGGTTCGTGCCTACCTTGACCATGGACTGATGGTCTCCGCGGGCACTGACGCACCGGTAGTGCCGTATCCGCCGCTTTGGGTGTTCTACCATTTCGTTACGCGTGACACCATCAGCGGAGGCGTGCTGGGCCCCGACCAGAAGATCACACGGCAAGAGGCCCTGAGGCTGGAAACCATTAACAACGCCTATACGACCTTCGAAGAAAAGATCAAGGGTTCTATCGAACCGGGCAAGCTCGCGGATCTGGTCGTTCTCGCGGACGACATCATGACCGTACCGGCCAAGAACATAGAATCGATGAACGTGCTGATGACCGTGGTGGGCGGAAAGATCGTCTATCAGCGGGAGGATTTCAGGCCGAGTGTGACGACCGGCCGATAACTGTCTGGGTCATCCTAGAACCAGCGGAATCTGATCAGGACGGCAGTATTCTATTTCTGGTCGCTAGGCTGGTGTTATTTTTTTAAGGAGAAGTTCACGTCGATTTGAATCGTCGCTTCCACCGGTTCTCCATTGAGGAGCGTAGGCCGGTAAACCCACTTCTTTACGGCATCCCTCGCGGCGGGAACTAATACCGGCTTGCCTCTCACAACCTGAAAGTCCTGAACGGTGCCGTCCTTTCCGATAGTGGCCAAGAATCGCACCGTGCCCTCGATACCGTTGGATACTGCCATGGGGGGATAAACCGGAGGAACTCTCTTAATCAAGCTAGCCCCCTCCAAATTCCCTCCGGTTTTGATTTGCTTCGGCGAAGGCGTTTCTTTCAGGAGCGGTGGCGGAATCGGAGCCGCCAACTCCGTCAGGCTCACAGGCGTTACAACCGATCCGCTCCCCAGGGCCGCTGGAGGATTCGGTATTTCGACAGGCGGTTCTTCGTCCTTGCGCTCTGGCGAAGGCGGTCTAAAGATGCGGGCAATTGGGCGTGTACCGGGCTCTGCCACCACCGTCTTCTCGTTTCGAGGAGTTTCCGCTCTTGCTTCGACTTGGGGCGGGGATTGTGATGGAGCAGCCTCTTCCTTCGCCTGCGTAAGCGGCGCGCGAGGTGCCACCCGGCTCTCAGCAATGCCGACGAGGTTTTGAAGCCGCGTCTTTTCGTCGCCTTCTTTGCGAACGGACTCTTCAAGCCTGCTAACTTGCGCCCGCAGTGCATCCCGTTCGGCCCGCAGCTCTGTTACATCGGACGAGGGTGGCGTCGGTGTATCGATAGCTTTACTCACACCCGCATCCGATGGAGCGCTTAGGCGGCCAGACACTTGACCCGTGGGACCGGACTCGACGTGAGGCGACGATCTCGGTTTCAAGAGAAAAACAGCAATGCCTAACAGCAGTAAGATCGGAATCGACCAGAACCACTTCGCGGGTCGCGGGATCGGGTTGAGATCGCTAACATTGCCCAAGATCCTATTTGTCTTCGGCCACAGCTCGGGACGGGCACGGTCGGCGAAAACCGGGGCCACTCCGATGGCCGCCGGCTGCGGAAACACCGGAGCAACCTTGCTATCAGACTGAGGCTTCTTTTTGGGGTCGGCCACCAAATCCTGCGGCCTCGCATTCCCCGCCCAAGAGAAAATCGGGGGCGTGTCCGCGAGTACCGGCAAATTGACGGGGTCGAGATCGAATTCACGATAACTGGAATCGGGCCGCAAGGTTCCATCCGCCGCACGCGCGAAAAAGCCGCACCGTGCACCGCCATCCTTCCCCGGCTTCACAATCAGTGTCGTTTGCCAGGCATAAGGAAAGAAGCCATCGTACACTTCCAGATCCGAGGCGCACAGTCCAACCCCTGCGCGCGCGTGTGACACGAACCACCCAAGCGGCTGAAGATCTTTCAAATCTGCGCTGCGCCGGGCTAACTCAAGTAAACAGGCCAGCTCCAGCCGATCGCGAGCGAATAGACGAAGTGTTGGTCCGTCCGTATGCTGGCAAACAATCGGCCTCCAGGTCTTGATACGGATCGAGCGTTCCTGGTGTTCTCCGAACAGCACGCCTCCTACTTCCCGTTCCCCGACCGGGAGTTCCCCCAGAGCAGCACACGCGGCAGCAAGAATTTCGTCCATGACCTTGAGCGAGTACTCGATCTCCAGGGGGATCTGTGGAGTCTTCCACAAGGCGAACTTTGTTTCGGCTTCTAGCTCGGTCACTCGAAACATGAGAAGGTAACACAGAGACGCCGGATTGTCCCTTTTTGTTTCCAGAAGACCTTAACGAAACGCTCCATTGCGCACACCAGATGAGGAGCTGCGCTGGGAAAGACTCGCCGTCGCCGTGGTTTCGCTCGCGTCGTCAATCTGCGAGATAGCGCGCAAATTCGGAAGGCAGGGCGGAAAGAAGTCAGCCGCAAGCCTGACCCCAGAGCAACGCTCAGAACGCGCGCGCAAGGCGTCCCTAGCCGCGGCGAAGAAGCGCACTGCGGACCGTCTCGCACGTGAACGTCAGGCGAAGGCGAAACGCAAATGAACGCGCATTGATCCGCGTGAGAGTGTTCGTATTGTTCTGGAGGTACCCGCCCCCCTTCGCCTATTGCGCGCTGGTAGCACAGCTCTATCAAAAACATTGCGGACGCTCGGCTGTAATTCGCGGCTTGTGATCTCGCGCACAGTGGAGTCTCGCTTAGGGAATAGGTCCCCCCGACCAAAGAGCCTTCTTAGCGCTTTGCGATCGGATCACCCGGCGTGCTGGATGACCTTGTGCTGACTCGTGTTCGCCCCGTCCGTGCTTTTCAATTCGCGGAATACGATCGTTGACAACACGGTTAGTGCGCCGAGCACGAAGAAGGCATCGTGAATGCCGTGGATCATTTGCGGAGCGCTCGAATTAAAGCGGTCCGGAATGAACAGTGCGGTGACCAGCGATGCCGTTGCGACCCCGAAGCTGATCGACATTTGCTGCATCGTGCTGGCGATGGAGCTAGCGCTACTTGCTTGTTCCCCCGCGACATCGGCGTACACGAGCGTGTTCATGCTTGTGTATTGCAATGAGCTAAAGAACCCGAAGCAAAACGTTTGAGCGATCACTAGCGCAATCGGCGTACCCACTCCGATGCTTGCAAAAAGAGCAATGAGGGCGCCAAGAATCACAGTATTCGAAATCAGTACCGCGCGGTAGCCAAGGCGCGCCAGAATTCGAGGCATCGTCATCTTGAGGCTCATGGCGGCGATCGCCTGCGGCATCATGAGAAGACCGGACTGAATGGGGCTGAAACCAAGTCCAACCTGATAGAGCAACGGCATGATGAAAGGGATTCCGCCGATGCCAAGGCGGGTGAAAAAGCTGCCGCTCACCGCCGCACGGAAGGTGCGAATGCGAAAAAGGCGCAGGGCTAGCAGGGGGAAGGGGATCTTCGTGGCATGCAATCCGTAGCCCGCCAGCAGTGAGATCGAAATCGCCAGCAGTCCCAGGATTTCGCGCAGAGTCAGCGTATGTTCGCCGAAGACTTCGAGTACATAAGACAACAGTGCGATGCCGGAACCGAAGAGAATGAGGCCCACCACATCCAGAGGATTTGACTTCTCTCGGTAGTCTGGTAGATGCAAATAGACGAGGAACAGACCGATTAGGCCGATTGGAAGGTTCACGAAGAAGATTACTCTCCAGTGCAAATATCCAACGATCAGACCGCCGGCAATAGGGCCAAGCATGGGGCCAATCAGCCCCGGAATGGCAACAAAGCTCATGGCGCGGATGAGTTCGGACTTGGCAAAGGTCCGCACGATGGTGAGCCGCCCCACCGGAACCATCATGGCTCCCCCGCAGCCTTGCAAAACGCGGCAGCCAACCAGCAGGTGGATGTTGTTCGATATACCGCAGAGAAGAGATCCCAAAGTGAACAGGCCGATTGCGGATGCGAAAACGCGGCGCGTGCCGAATCGATCCGCCATCCAGCCGCTGATTGGAATGAACACCGCGAGGCTCAACGTGTAACTGGACAGGACCGCCTTCATGCTTAGTGGTGCTATCTTGAGCGCCGCCGCGATGGTGGGCACAGCCGTGTTCAGAATGGTGGTGTCGAGCGACTCCATGAAGAACGCGACTGCAACGAGCCACGGTAACAGCCGCTTGCTGGAGATACTCGCTTCCATGACAGTCACGGTAGCAGAGTCAAGGGAAAAGGCTCACGAGTTTGCAGGATATAAAAACCAGTCGGAATGTTCGCACATTTGAGATGCTCAATTTTGTGCAGGAGGTGCGGAGCTGGTCCGATGCTGTTGAGGGTGTCAGCCTCGTGGATGGGCAGACCAAGTTGCCATCTAAGCTGAAATCACCAGCGGTAGTTAGCGGAACCTAACGGAACTTCCCCACTCTCCCAACAACTTACCCATGCGCAACGCCATGTATCGCTCTGCTCGGTTTGTGACATTGTGACAAATCTGGACACCAAAAATGTAAGAGTTTTCGACCTACGCGTATATAGGGGAAGTTTTGCAAAAACACCCCTCGGATTTGTCATTTTGTCACAGGACATGCACCAACCGGCGGCCAACTTCCGGGTAGGCCGTAATACAGGAGTTACTCGTTTGGGGATGAGCTAGCCCAAACGAATTGAACGTATACACGATGCGTTCAGCTACACCGGCACGAGGCTAGTCGCTGCGTCCGGATTCCTTCTTCAGTCGATCCAGCAATTCGGGCGCGATCCATTTCTTGGAACTTCGCGCTCTGTGGACGATTTCCCAGGCCTCGTCGTATCGCCGGTCCTGGGTGTAGAGTCCGAAGAGCGGATTGTAGGGATCGCACGAGCAGCCGTCGGCGCTGGCGCCGGTGTCGATTGATTTCTCGTAATCCGCAATGGCGGCGTCCTTCTTCTCTTTTTGGTGAGCGCCCGCCCGCTCGCAGTAAGCGTCGGCCAAGCGCAGCCTGCCCAATTTTGGATTCAGCGCCATCTCTTGCGTGTAGGCGCTGATGGCCTCATCGAGTTCGCCGGCCATCTCATGGCTCAAGCCGAGCATATCCCATGCTTGATAGTTCCGGCCATCTTTCTCGATGGCCCTCTTGAAATCGGCGACTGCCGGGTCGAACCATGCCTTCCGGGCGGCACGATCCTTCACTACCAATATGCCGTCCACCACGACTTCCAGGGCCGCCCGGTCGTAATAGGTTTGCCCCCTCCAGTAATAAGCCTCGGCACTGGCAGGATCGAGCGCTAGGGCTCGGTCATGATCCTTTATGGCAAGGCCGAACAAACGGCCGTATTCATCGGCGGAGATCAGCTTAAAAGCCCGGCTATAGCGGGCTTTCTCCGAATAGGCACTGCCTCGCTTGGTATAGGCCGCTGCGCGTTTGACGTTATCGCGAGCGGTTTCGACAGCCCGTGTGGAACTATTAATGTCGCGATCATAACTGGCCAGATACAACAACTGGAACATCTGCGTGCAGCCCCCGAGCAAAAGCGCCAACAAAAGGAGTACGGATGCGCACAACGGTCTGGCTATATTCAAAGCTGCTTTCATCGGTCCATACCTCGACATGCAGAACCTCGAAGGCATTTTGCGAACAATCTGGGTAATAAGAGAATCGGAAGGATGTTACACCTTCATTATGGCAACGAACCAGGTTGGGCCGTTCGTAGGGCAAGTTCTGTCCGGGTGGGCCGTCACTCGGGCACAGGGCGAGGTCGCCCCCGAAAGGCGAGCGGCAAGGCCTCAGGCAGCCTCGCCAAAAGTAAATCTCAGTTTGTCGGCGATTCGAAAGTTATCCCGGCGCTGGGCGAGCGCTTACGACCGATGCAAAATATAGCTTTAATGACGGTTCGACACCGGACATCTTCTGCTACTTCAAGATCAATTCGCGCATTGTCTTAGTCGCCAGCACTTCGCGCGTCTTTGAGCGATTTTCGTACCCTTGCATCTGTTTTGTATCGTCTTCCCCCATGACTTGGCGGCTGAGGGCGTCCGCTTTTTCTTCGTTGGCTTCCATTGAGGCGAGACTATCGTACTCGCGGAGGATGATCATGTTCCAGGAGGTTTCATCGTCATCAATGGAGCGCAGAATTTTGTAGGACTTCATGTACTTTGACTTAACAGCGGCGTCGGAGTCCTTCTTGAACGCGCCATCGAGATACTGCAAGTAGGCTGGGTCCATACCGGAGTGGATGCGGATCGTGGTCACGGTCCAGACAGTGCCGGGATGGTAATAGCGGTAAATCTGTCCGACAACTGGAAGGGCAAGCAAGACCATCGCGAGAGCAATGCCGAGCGAACGTTTCTTGGTGATCAAAAAGTCTCCTTAGTCAGAATTTGTCTAGAGGGTATCAAAACGCCTAAGTATACGCTAAAATCGGCGTGCGAACTCCGACCTAAGCAAAGTCTTCTGGTTTTCGCAACGAAAACCGCTACTGCGCCGACCTGCCCTACCATGCCTGGTCCTGCATTTGAGGATGGAAGCGGAATGTGGGTGCGCGAATTCTATCCGGATGTTCGGCCACTCCTACACTACTTTTTGGCGGCTCTTCGACTTCGCCCCAAGCCGCGAATTTGAAACAGTAGTGGACGAGTACGCCGTAACTCAGGAGTTCGCTTGGCTTGGTTGACCCGCTTCAGCCGATATAATCGTCGAATGACGAATCTGACTACCGTGATTCTATTGTTGACGACGTGCCTTACGGCAATCGCCCAGAAGCTGCCGACGGTCGCTGTGCTTTCCACGGGTGGTACGATCGCCAGCAAACAAGATCCGGCCAAAGGGGGCTATTTGCCGGCTCTCTCTGGAGAAGACTTGGTTTCGGTGGTGCCGGCGATAAGAAAGATCGCCCAGATTCAGGTGGAGCAGATCTCTAACATCCCAAGTCCTGACATAACTCCGGAGATTTGGGTTCGCCTAGCGGGAAGGGTGAACGAGTTGCTGGCAAAACCCGAGATCACAGGAATCGTCGTCACGCATGGCACCGATACTTTGGAAGAAACTGCCTATTTCCTGGACCTCACTACGATCAGCGCAAAGCCGGTGATCTTGGTTGGCGCGCAACGCCCCGCATCCGATCCAGACTCAGATGGCCCACGAAACCTGATTAGCGCCATTCGTGTGGCTATCGCTTCGGACGCCGTCGGCAAGGGAGCTATGGTAGTGATGAACGGACAGATAAATGCCGCCAGGGACGTCACCAAAACGAACACGAGCCAAGTGGAGACCTTCCGCGGCCTGGAGTTCGGCGCTCTCGGAGTCGTTGATGAGGAAAAGGTCCGTTTTTATCGGGCTCCGGTGCGGCGTCAGACTTTCTCCTTGGAGCCACGAACGCAACTCGCACATGTCGATATCGTGTCGAGTTATGCCGGTTCAGACGGCCTGTTGATCCGGTCTCTGCTCCGTGATGGCGCTGTCCAAGGACTAGTGATTGCGGGCACCGGCCTTGGTGACGTTACCAGCTCGATGTTTGACGCAATTCAAGAGGCACGTTCGCGGGGCATACCGGTTGTCATCAGTACGCGTGTTCCTACCGGCCGGATATTCCCTTTGAGCGCGGGGAAAGGCTCCGCCTTGAGTCTCAGGCAAATTGGTTGCGTGTTGGCTGACAATCTTAGTCCTCAAAAGGCTCGTATTCTCCTCATGCTTGCGCTTACCGTGACACACGACGCCGGAGCTCTACAGCAATACTTTGATCGTTAGGCAGCGTCAACTCCCGGTTGGTCGGGCATCCGGAAGTTAACCTGCCGTTTATTGTCGCCGGGCAATAGGCTTCTCGCTGAGCGAATTAGTGGGATGATCGCCAATCGATATTATTGAGCGACTGTGGGGCCTTGACTAGCCTGGGTACGGAACTCACGCTGGCTCATTTCGATCGCGGCAATGCCTTTGGCCGAGCGCACCACCCGCCCGCGAGCGACCAGCTTCAGGGGCACTTGGCCGTTCAAGGCCACGGGCCAGCTGATAGAAACTTCCAGGCGCATGCCAGGGCGCAAATCGCGATCGGTACTAAACAGAACACCGCTGCTGCTCATGTCAATAGTGCTACCGAAGCCCGTTTCTTCAACGCTTCTGCGGCTGAGAATCTTATAGCGGACTTCCCTAACGACTGGGAAGCGAGTCGCGGCTCGTTGATCAGTATTGCCTTCTTGCGGATTGGACTGCATCGGTTCAACAATGCGGCCGCCAGCAGAAGAAGAGAATAGACCAGATTCCGCTTTTTAGCTGGTACTGGCTTTGGAGGGATCAGTACTTGGTCATAGCCATTGCCATCTCAGCGGGTTGATGATGCGCCAGCGCGTCTCTCAAACAGCTCCCTCCGGCCTCGTAATGCGAATACCTGGGATTCCGGATCTTGAACCACTTCTCGGCGTAGGCTGAGTGCTTCGCCTTGGCCACGATCCCTTCCAGGTCCTGCTCGCACGCCAGGCGGAGGAACTTTACGCCGGTCCGCTCGATGTGCTCGGCATACAACATGACCGATGGTTGGTCCGGCACGATCGACCGCAGCAGTCGCTTCCGTTCGGCCAGCGGGCGCGATCTCAGGGTCTTCCCCGCCGAGCGACAACAGATCGAATGCGTAGAACAGGGGTGAGCCGCGACGCCGGTGCGGATCGTAGAACTGCGGCCGGGACGCTCGCGTCCAGGCACACTATTCGCCGTCGAGCACCGCCTCGCAGTTGAGTTCGATATGGATGGCCGCGGCGAGTTCGGTGAACCGCTTGTACACGTCCCCCGGCGCGAGACCAAGTGAGTTTCGTCCTTCCCACGTGGGCGAGCGCGCGGAAACCGTCCGTCTTCAACTCGAAGAAGTAGTCGTCATGGTCGAAGGCGTCGCGGATATTGGCTGGCGCGGCGCGCGTGAACGGGATTTATCGCTAGGGCCCTTTAAGGGTTAGCGCCCACAGCACCCTTCCTTTCAAACTCGATATCGAAAGGCCCCGACTCTGGTTCAGGCAGCAGGAGCACAATGTGCCGCTCGATCCCGCTGGTTGGGTTTTTGTTGGTGTGCACTACTCCTGGCTGGACAATCACGATGTCGTTTTTCTTGAGCGGATAGTCATCGAGCCCGTACGTGACGGTCGTCTCACCCTCGACCTCGAAGTAAACCTGCTCGAACCTGTGAACGTGCGGCTTCGGACCGCCGGAACCTGGTAACGTGCTGTCGATGCGCATCTGGAACGGGCTGCCCTTGGATCGTTGAGTGTACGTCTGACCATTCAATCCCGGCTTCAAATTCGAGGCCGCGGGCAAATTGATTTCGCGAACGTATTGGGATGCGTTCGCTACCTTCATGGGCTGAGCCGGCTTCAGCATCGATATCAGGTTCCGGGAAAGGTCCTGCCTGGGGTTCGCGGAAGAGATCACCTCAAGGTGGGCCTCAGGCTCGGCGTCAGCGTTCCAGACCTCGTGCGGTATGTTGGCGGGAATAACCACTCCGGTCAGCGGTCCGGCCACGAACTTTTCGGTCCCGATCTGAACGGTCATCTTGCCGGAGAGTACGACATAATCGTCTTCCACCGGGAGGGTGAATAGAGACGGTCCGTGAGCGCCCGGCGGCATCCGCGTGTAAATGAGGTAGGCGTTATCCGAGCCATTGGTTGGCCCGCCCAGGACCTCGCTGACAGCCGTCTTGCCTGACAACGTGGACACGTCCGCCGTTCGAACGGGCCCGCGCGTTTCATTTAGCCGCAGCGTCCAATTGAGCTTGCCTGACTCCGCTTGGGCAGCAGCCGCCAAAGACATCACTGCGATCAGAAGGACACGCGACTGTGCCACCACACACATGATTTGAGCTCTCATCGTTTTCCTCCGCCTGGTTCTAGTAGGCCCCGCCGGACGTTCGCCCAGAATGTTCGTTTTGCCTTTCCGTATCGGCTCATTGTACACCCTGTCGGCGTCCAGCTAGTTGCAGCCTGCATCTTATCAATGAACTTCGCCGTTTCGTTGACCTCATGAACGTGCGGATCTGCCGGGTTTCATTCACCACAACGTCGGGCTTTCGCCACTCGGCGGAAATTCAGGCAGATTCGCTCTACGAAGCCGCAGTGGAGGGGATCAAGGCCATCTCGCAGGAGTGGGGCGAGCAGCCGGGACCGGCCACGCCCATAGCCGTAGAGGTGAAGGCGCCGACGATCATCCACGAGCTGACCCTGAAGCAAATTCAACAGTGGCTGGAAAGCGGTTGCAATAGTCCGAAGGAAAAGGTGACAAAGGACCGGTTGCGGAAGAGACTCAACGTTTAACGTCGTCTACGTCTGCACCCACCGAAGAGACAATGATAAGGGGCAATGCTCACCAAAGCGTTAGCGTGGACTATCAGGCCAGCACGCCCGGAATGGTGTACATGACAGCTTGGCAACGATGGGTTCACCGGCCCCAGAATTTGTTGGTTCGCAGGATCTTATTCCAGATCCATCTGTGGGTGGGAGTAGGAGTCGGTCTCTATGTCGCCGTAATCAGTATCTCTGGCAGCGCGATCATTTTTAGTCAGGATCTCGGCCGGAGGGCAAGCAAGGCCGTGGTTGTCACGGACTCGGGTCGGCCAAGGATGCCCTTAAAGGAGGTCGAACAAAGTGTGCGGCGAGCATACCCGACGTACGAAATTCTTAGCCTAGCTGAGCCGGAGAAGGCGGACCAGCCGGAGGTCGTAATCTTGGAAGGTCGCAAAGAGCGAATCGAACGACTGTTCGATCCCTACACCGGCGCAGACCTCGGTGATCCTCGATCCGGGGTTGGTCGGGTTTTGTCGTGGCTGGCGGATCTGCATGACAACCTGCTTTCAGGACTCACCGGCCGCACGTTGAACGGCATCGGCGCGTTTCTACTTGCGGTGATGTCTTTCACCGGGGCCATTATGTGGTGGCCGGGAATCAAGAATTGGAAGCGCAGTCTTACGATCAACCGGGGAGCACGGTTTGCCCGCTTGAATTGGGATCTACACAGTGCGGTGGGCTTTTGGTGCTTCCTGTTTGTGCTGATCTGGGGAATCTCGGGTATCTGCCTTTGCTTCCCGGGAGCGCTTGATGTGCTTCTAGGAAGCCAATTTCGTCTTTGGATCACCCGTTTGCATTTTGGCCGGTTCAACGGGATCACCGAGGTGGTTTGGACGATCTTGGGGCTCGCGCCTGCGGTTCTCGCCGGCACGGGCGCTCTGATGTGGTGGAACCGCGTCCTCAGCAAGAAATTTCGTGATTCGTGAACCAAAAGAACCGCGGGTGAAAGAAGGTCGGCAAGCTCCAGCGGTGGCTCGATGGCGGCTTCAAGGAGCCAGCGAGCAAATTCAGAGGACCATGCTGAAGGCGTTTCTCCCTTCATCCCGGCTCGATGTATGTTAATCGAGGTTGACTGAACAGTCGCAGAGGCGTATGCTCGGCGAGAGCAGAGTTCATGGCATCTGTTTCAACCACCATCAAGCCGGCGCGCTGGTATAGCGAACTGAACGCTGGGCACTGGCGCGTGTTAGCAGCTAGTTTTCTGGGCTGGATTTTCGATGGTTACGAAGCTTACGCGCTGCTACTCGTTTTGGGGCCCGCGCTCCGGCAGTTGCTCGGACCGGCTCAGTTAGCCGATTTGTCCCGCTATGCAGGCGTGGTAGTCGCAATAACTCTGTTCGGCTGGGCTGCTGGCGGCGTACTGGGCGGCATTGTGGCCGACTACATAGGCCGAAAACGAACCATGATGCTGACCATCCTTCTATACGCGGTCTTCAGCGGACTAACTGCGTTTGTGCAGAACTGGCCCGAGCTTGCCGCGTGCCGATTGTTAACGGGCCTTGGGCTGGGGGCGGAGTGGGCCACCGGCGCGACCTTGATCGCCGAGACCTGGCCCGCGCGGGCCCGCGCGAAAGGCCAAGGCATGATGCAGTCTGCCTTCGGTTGGGGATCGTTGTTAGCAGCCGGCGTCTGGTATCTCTTGGCGTCGTTCGGTGGACCCTCAGCCTGGCGATACCTCTTCCTTATTGGAGCAGTGCCTGCCTTTTTCGTCTTATTTATTCGCCGGCACCTGGACGAATCAGAGAAATGGATCGAAAAAAACGAGGAGCGGAAGCGGCTGCAAGAACAGCGACGTTTGGGGGCCAAACTATCCGTTGAACAGGCCGTCGCTGCTGATTTCACTCTGGCTGTGGTTTTGCGCAACCCGCAGCTTGCGAGACTCGGCGTGCTATGCACGCTCATGTCGGTGGCAACCACCGTGGGGTATTGGGCAATCTCCAGCTGGATTCCGGCATACGCGGAGAGTATCGCCAAAGCAGCATCGTCGAGCAATCCGGCTCAATGGGCGGCGCTTGCTGGCGTGCTTTACAACCTGGGGGCGATTGCCGGATATCTAGCCGGCGGATTTCTGGCTGATACGATTGGACGGCGGCCGCTACTGGTTCTTTACTTCTGCGGTTCGATTGCCGCGACGCCGCTGGTTTATTTGTGGTCGCACAGTCCGCAAACGGTCGCGCTCACTGCTACAATCTGCGGAGCCTTCAGTTTGGGGCAGTTTGTTTGGATGGCCATTTATCCTCCGGAACTGTTCCCGACGGCCGTGCGTTGTACAGCGGTGAGCATGATCTTCAATCTGTCGCGTTTTGTCGCGGCCCTTGGACCTCTAATCTCCGGTTCGCTGATCTCGCGCTTGGGGGGATACAGTTCTACCGCCATGCTATTTAGCTTGGTTTATCTCCTGGGCCTTGCTGCGGTGCCACTGCTGCCGGAGACCAAAGGGAAGCCGTTGCCGATGTGAGCCAGAAATTAGCCCAAGCCGCGCGGCCAACGCGAAGGCCCGAAGCCATCAGCGCGTTGCGAAGCTTTTCACGGCTAGGGGGCTCTATGTTCTCACGCCTGGCAGAGCATTGACTCCTTCCTTAGTAGTCTCATAGAGTTAATGCGAGATGGCAACACGCCGCGACTTTCTCATGCGCGTCGGCGAGGCGGGAGGATTCGGCGCCGCGTTCACCATGATGCAGACGCTCGGGCTGATGCCTGTGGCCGCATCGGCAGCCTCGGTTCCGGATCTGCCCGCCGATGCGGGGAAAGGCGTCAAAGTCGTTGTGCTCGGCGGCGGCCTCGCTGGTCTCATTGCGGCCTACGAAATGAGCAAGGCCGGATTCCAGTGCACCGTCCTCGAAGCGCGCGACCGGCCGGGCGGCCGCGTCTGGACTATACGCAATGGGTCGGTTGTTGAATCGGTGGATGTTCCGAAACAATTCGCACATTACGATAGGGACAACTACTTCAACGCCGGAGCCGCGCGCATTCCTTCGGTCCATAAAACGATTCTGAACTACTGCAAAGAGCTCGGCGTCGCTCTAGAGGTTGAAATCAACACCTCGCGTAGCACACTGTTAGTGAACGATCAAGCGTTCGGCGGCAAGGCGATCGAACAGCGCCAGGCGATCAATGATACGCGCGGCCATGTCGCCGAGATGCTTGCAAAGTGCGTGCGGCAAGGCGCTCTTGATCAGGAACTGACTAAAGAAGACCGCGAGCGGATGCTCAGCTTTCTGCGCGCTTATGGCGATCTGGCGGGTGATGCGGAGAGCGGGCTCGAATACAAAGGCTCCGAGCGGGCTGGCGTGGCACGGCTTCCCGGCGCAGGCAACCAGAGGGAGGAGCTGCGTCTACCGCTCGACATGCACGCGCTACTCGACGCAAATTTCTGGGGCGGGATGCTGTTCGAGGAGGGCTTTGATTATCAGGCCACCATGTTCCAACCGGTGGGCGGTATGGACCGCATCCCCTACGCTTTCGCGAACCGACTCGGCAAGGTGGTGCAATACAGGGCTCCGGTCAAGGAGATCCGCAAGACGGCGAACGGCGTAAAAATCGTATACATGCAGCGCGGCGCCGACAGAGTGATCGAAGCGGACTACTGCATCTGCGCTCTGCCGGTCAGTATTCTGAAGTCGACGCCCAACGATTTCTCAACGCGCATCCAACAGGCGATCGACGCGACCGGTTACGCCGACAACTACAAAATCGCGTGGGAAGCGAATCGCTTTGGGGAGACAAAGTTTAACATTTACGGCGGGATCTCCTGGTTGAGCAGTGGACCGGTGGGACTGGTGTGGTATCCGAGCGGAGGGCTCTTCGGCGAGACGGGAGTGCTGCTCTCCGGGTACGGCCCGGAGCGCTCCGCCGATTTCGGGCGGCTTCCGAGCGTGGATGCGAAGCTGGCCGCGTCACGCCAAGCCGTGGAGCGGCTGCATCCCGGCTATGGCAGCCAGTTACGCAATCCGGTGTACGTGAGTTGGGGCAAGATTCCGTACAACCTCGGCTCATGGGTGTCGGGCTTTCGCGGACCTGCAGACGAGACCTACTACGAGGGCGCGTACAAACAATTCATCGAACCCGATGATCGTTGTTACTTCATCGGCGACCACTGTAGCCATATCAACGCCTGGATGGAAGGTGCGGCGCTATCTGCCCATCGCGCCGTGAAGACGATCGCCGACCGCGTAAAATCGGAATCGCCGGCGCGCCGCGGAAAGAAGACCGCAGCAGTTTAGTGCGATCGATTCCTGCCGCGGCGGACGGCGATACCGCCGAGGCTCTCTCCGCTAGGAGGCGTGCGTCTTCGCGTCTGAACGGGGAACTTCTCTGTCGCGGGACAACATCTTGCGGCGACGGATCGAGCCGAAGCTCGCGACTGACTCGTCGCCGATCCGTTGGGGCACTCCTCAACAGTCAATCAGAACGTTTACACCAAATCGCGGCGGAATGTGATTGTGGACCAGTTAGAACGCGCGCGGGTACAACGGAGTTCAGGGTGGAAGCAGTGACCGCGTCGATCCCCTGTCTGAGAAACGCTACTCCAGCGTTTTTGTCGCTTAACGGAGTATTGGATTTGCGGGCGGCCCCGGTATGCTCCGGCCCATGAAACCAAGGTCCCGCACCGATCGCGCGCTGGCATAGGTCCGTGACACGCGTTCTTGCCGTCACCATCAGCGACCGGCCTCGTGGCCGCGTGCGCCATGCATCGCTTGGCCATGAAACTCTGGAGCGTGGTATGCCTTTCGTAGTTCGTTTTCGTGTGTTCCCCCCACGCGGCTTCGTAACCCTCCCAGCAGGCTCTGTCATCGAGGCGTCGGATAGCCTAGACGAACCGGGCCCACATTCCGTCAGGTTCGGAAACGACGAACTCTTCGCATTCACGCGGGATATCGACGAACGGGCAGAGTTGATGGGTGCCGCTGCAGAGTTCGACGCGGTTGTTGCCGGAAAAGAATTTTCTTGAAGCGGTCGCTTGATGGCCAAGCGAGCGGCCGAGCAAATTATTTATGCGGGTCTTTTGAAAAAGGCGATGGTATGCGAATCGTTAGCGCCGACTCGTGGACATGCCTGTACCCAGTGTTTCTTGTCTAATAACTCGGCCACGTCACAGACGCTGCACCGACTTGCTTGACCATGCCTGAACCCTACCACGTTCCGGTCGTTAACTCGAAAATACTTCGAACGCGAGGAGTCTACCGCTTGCGGCTCTTCGCTGGAGTAGCTTTGGCTACCGGCTGTACCGGGTAAGATTCGATTAACCAAGTTTCAACCTTTTCCCTTTGCGTAGCCTGCACAAGACGTTGCCAAACGGTCTGGCCGGTAAGCATGTTGTACTCGGCCATCACATAATTGTCAGCGTTCACAACAAGCATCACATTGCCGCTATCGGTACGCTTGGAATGAAAGATGCCATTGATGTTCGGATGGTGGTGGTGCTGCATTTAGTTTGATTTTAACACAGGCCAATAAAACCTTGGTATTTTGGATTCTCGATTCGGGCGGCAGTTAGACAAAAGCTCAACCTTGTGTGCTGGTCCGACGCAGTGGTCTGAGTGAAACGAGTCGCATCTTGTCAATTTTCATTATTTTAAATTTTCTGGCTCACGACCAGCACCCCGTGCAAACGCACGGAACGCGGCTACACCGGAGCCTACTTTACGTCCAAGGGCTTGGGGGACCGTCGCCCTTCGACCTTCGTCCCCGACGCTCGTACTCGCTGCCGGAAAATTGTGGGACCCAACCGCAAGATCGGCATTCCGTATGGGTCGAATCCTGACACGTGTCCCGTGCAGGCAGGCACCAGGCCGGGCCGCTGTTCCGCTCGATCAATCGGCATGGGCACATGCAGGCCGGTCGGTTATCGCCAGTCGATGTTGCCCGCATCGAAGTAGTTGGCAATTCGTGCGGGACTCGATGCGGCGAAGTTCGCGGGCCATTCGCTCCGGGCCGGGCGCGCGACGGCTGCGGCTATTGCAGGTGCGTCCGAGCGGTCGATTATGAACCAGACGGGCCATCGGTTCCGTTCACATGGTGAGGCGATACATCCGGGACGGAGGCCTCTCTCGCGAGAACAGCGCCGGGAAGTTGGGATTTTAGGGCGTCCGACAGGCCTAGCCCATCATAAGAACAACCAAAATCCCGCCGAATACCATCACCGCTACCAGCCCATATAACGCGTATCGTATGATCCTCACGTTGGGCGAGCTGACGATGTTGTCATCTCTTTTCATCTGCTCGTCGAGGCTTTCGAACATACATCCATACCTCTATTTTTTGGGCGTCGTAAATGATGCCGAAGTTACTCACGATAAAAACGCTTGACAGTGACGACTGGCGTCAGGCTGCGCGTCGAACGGAGTGCGATTCATTTTTCCGTGTCGGCTGGCCACTGGTCGGATGAATGCTTTCCGCTTCCTTCGGCTCCATGCCAGAGCCCACCGAGAAAAGGACGACGTAAATTGCCACCACCACCAGCCACATCACAGCATAGATCAGCAGCCAAGAAGAGGCGGACATCGATATGCCAGACATGCGTATACTCCTCCCTCCTTAGCTTTGGCAAATAGGATGCCAATCCTACATAAGAAGACCTGGAGTGAAGAGTCATTGTTAACGTTCTCGTCACGAATTGAAAGACCTTCTAGAATCCATTTCCGTGGCGGACCACGTCAAATAACCAGGAGGCTTGAGATGATGAGACATTCTTTTGTCAAAAGCCTTATCGGTTCGAGCTTACTGGTGTTGGGTTTGAGCATCCAGGCTCAGGCCACGCCTCAACGCTACGACCGTTACGACAATCGAGCAAACGTCCCAGATTTTCAAGACGCTCAATCACTTTTTCACCAGGTGCGATCCGACCTGGACCGTGCGGAGAATGGCTCCATATCGGTTTTCGGGGACCACTACTCGTTCGAAAGGGCCCGGGGGGGACTTAGCGAATTGCAGCGTCAATGGGAAGAAAATGAATTCACGCCGCGTCAGGCCGACACCGTGATTGCCGCGTTACAAAGGGTTCTTAGTGAAAACCATCTTTTGATTCGAGATCGCGACAGGCTATACGAGGATGTGAGCAGAATGCGCGATTTCCTGGCAACCCATGAATAACAGGCTCCCACATTCGGCGAATTAGGGCATTCACTTCGGATCGGGAGCGGGCTGCAACGTTCGCCCGATCCGAATTCAAGTCTTTGCGTTCTGTTTCGACTGTTCGACGACACTGCTGGGGAAAGTCCCTCGTTGCTTCCAGCGGCTGCCCGTCAAATACCATAAACACAACCGCCATGGAATGCGAACTTTCATCGGGCAACCACAGGGACGCTGGCCGGATACAAGTCGGTACGCCACAAAGAATGCTCCCGGCGTTTTCTTTCGAACGCCACAGCGACCGTGTGTTCCTCGTCAGCTGACTTCACTAGCACGTTGCGCCGGGTCGCTGCTATGTCGGCTGTGTGATGGGATGGCGATGCCCTCGAAGACGGAAAGCTAGGGCCAGCAGAAATACGCCAAACACCAGCGCGTAAGCTCCGATCCACAAGACTATCGCCAATGCTCCGGCACCAGGGGCAAACAGAATGAACAATCCGAACAGCAAAGAAACAGCTCCCATCAACAACAGTAGCCATTCGTTTGTGATGACCTTGCGGAGATGAATGCCAGCGATAATCTCGAAGATCCCTGTGAAGATCGCCCAGAACGCAATCACGTACAGCAGAACGATAGCAGTGATCGCAGGCCAGCCGAAGGTAATCACGCCCGCAATGATTCCGAGCACCCCTTCAACGAGCATCGCCCAGTGATGCGAGGCAACTCGGAAGAATGCGATCACGTTGAAGATACCGTCAACCAAGGCGTAGGCTCCGAACAAAATGACTAGAATGGCGAGTGTCATTCCGGGAAGGAAGAACGTCAGCAATCCAAACAGCACGGCCACGAGTCCACGAAGAGCCAGCGCCCACCAGTTTGCCGCGAGGGTGTGAAGCATAGGGGAACCTCCACACGTTAAGATGCCGCTGGCCAGAATCGGTGTCAAGCCATGCCGCGCATCTAATCCGCCGATCCGTCTAGCAACCTGACCAGGCAGCATCCACGACGGTAGGTCACTCAGAATTGTTACCTCGGCTGAAGCACTGCTCGGATACCGTGGTTCGCTCGGCCGGATTGTGAATTGAGTAGGTGATATCCTGGTCGGCTGCCAGCCAATGCATGGATTGTTGTTTAGCGGCACCGTACCTCGGTGGGCCTAAGCCACGTTGTGCCCGCATTGAGCTACTAGCTGTCCTCCGTCCTACCACTCAGCCCGTCTTACCCGCCTCAAAAGGATGAGCTTTATAAAGACGACCGCGAGTGCCGCACAACCGAGACGAATTATGTTCTGCATGTGACTACTGGGTCCTTTCGTAAAGATCGTTTCCGACAGGTAAGTGTGATGGGTGGCGGCAACTGATTTTGTGGAATTCAATGCCTACCGAATATCCCTCTTTATAGCGTCTAGAGTGCCACACGACACCCCGTGCATTTAGTTCCTTGTATTTGACACTCACCACTGTTCCACGCGCAATACGTAAGCCGACATAAACCCGTATGCCCGATTGCGACAGATCTGCAACTTTCACTTGCACCGTCTGTGGTCCTTGGCGATTCGATAGTGAAACGAGGGCGTCCATAGATTGGTTTGACTCCTTTGGAAATATCTAGACGGTCTGATTCTTATTCACAACCGCATCAAGTTGAATCCCCATCGAATACTCCTCGCCGTCCTTTCTGCAATGACGCACAGCTCCGGTTGCCACCAGACTCTTGAGTTCGACTTGAACTAACGTGCCCGGTGCAAGAGGGGCGCTTAGCTTGAGACGCATCCCTGATTTGGACACATCGAGCACGCGAGCGTTGAAGGTCTGCGGCTCTGAAAGAAACGACACGAGGACACGAGCCGACCCATCGCTCGGGTACCGTGGTTCCTTCCTGCGATCCGCTTCTTCAACTGGCGATTTCAATACGGTAAGCTCGGCGTCGGTCTTTGGGTATCCGAAATTGAGAAAGGGTATATAGCTCATCGTTATCCTTTATCTGTAAAATTTATGGCACGGAATGCACGGCGTCGTGCGTCAATCATTCGGGAAACGTTGAGGCATTTCCGCAACCATTTTATTCGACAGTGCCAAACCCGTACCCGCTCGAACGCCGTACTGGTATGTTCGTACCAAAAATAAGATCAATGCGGGTAGGTGCGAGGTGGGTTGGTCAGTACTTCGAGCCATGGTCATCACAACGGGCTTGGGTCATCTGGGGCATATCACCCTGGGAAGCATCATGGGAGCGGTGGAGGACCGTCAGTACAGAAGTACTCTTCCTTCACACAGCGATGCGGGTGGATAATCAGCGATGCCGGGTGGATAATCTCTGACGGGTACGAAGGTGGTACCAGCGCCCTCCGGTCCATTTCTCGCATCGAAAGGTCAGTGTTGAACGATTCAACCAGCGGCAACAGCACGGTTCGACGCAACGCCATCGATAGCACTCGCGTGCAGGCGGAGAAGGTGCGGACCGAACGCCTGGAAGCCCTGGCGTGGAAGTACCTTATCGAAGGCAAGTCTGCAACGCGAAGCGGTGACGGCAGCGGACGGAACGAGGGAAGCTGTTTCAGGGACCGCCTTGCGAAGATCTTGAAATGCTTTGGCCCTGGTTCGCGGCGATAGCCGCTTTCTACCAGTTCCTCGCTTCAACGAGCGCCACGAGGTAAGCCGCTTCGTACTCACAGGGGCATTGACTGGACGAGGAGCGGTTGCCGCATAACTCATCAGATGGACAGCGAAATTCAACCCGCCGAAAACCGTCATGGCAACCATCGCGTACAGAGCGTACCGCATCACTTCGCGCTGGCCGGGTTGACGAAATTGTCATCTCTCTTCATTTGATCGTCGAGGCTTTCGAACATACACATGTTCGTCTGCCTCGGTAGCCGGCGTAACCGATACCGGAGTTACCAATGCGTTTTCGCCTCGGCAAGCCCAATTCCTGTCATAATGGCGAAAATCCTGTCATAATGACGAAAATCCTACAGAACGCCAAGAAAAATTGGTCCGGACGATCTCATCCACGCCGCCGCCCCCGAAGTTCGGAACATCGTGGCCCTCATCGTCGGCGGGATTCCCGTTGCTGAAATCGTGAAGAGTGTCGTAGTTCCACCCTTTGCGGTGCTTGGCAAGCGGATGGTGTCTTTCACAATCCCCCGCGCTTGCGATGATCCGGATTGACCGCCATCCGGAGCCAGATCGTAAGGCCCACCTAGAAGATTGGCTTCAATCCGAGTTGTATCTCGGGCGAGGGCGCCGAAAAAGCGTATGTCGTGATTTGGCCAGCCGTCGACGCGCAGTCAAGGGTTGCGGCTGGACTGGGCGTTCCCGAAAACAGGGCCGGATACGGAAGGTTGGTGTGGTTCAAAATGTTGAACAATTCGGCCCGGAATTGGAGGTTCATATTTTCCCGAATCCACCGAAAGTTCCTATTGACAGCCGAAGGGCTGGGAGATGGAACGAATCGCGATGCGCCAAAAGGAACGAGACTGGCTGGAGTGCTTAAAGCGTGGTGACCAGCGGTCGCCGACGTGACATTGCGGACGCGGGCCAACAGAAGAATCAGACCAGATCCTGTTGAGGACGTGCGTTGAATTCCTCCATCGTCCCTATGTCCGAAGAGCGCGACCAGGTGGCTCGCTGTTGGCCGCTCTCGATCTTGCGGGCCCAAATTTCAATGAAGCCGCGAAAGGCCGGGCTGAGAGACTCGTCCGCTACTAACGCGTGTCTCTGTTCGCGCCTGCCTAATTCGACCGTTAGCCGGTTATTCGCCATTCAGTTGGCCGCCGTCGCATCGTTCCTTGCAAGTGACGCTCCACGCCGGTTCCCCTCTGAGCCTCTTCATCGACCCCATGAATTAGCGACAAAGCTCCACACCATTTGAGTCAAAATTCGACAGCCCCGCCAAATTCTCGACAGTCAGCTGTCGTCGGCGCTGTCGTGGTTTTGGTGTTCTACCACGCGATTCGGGACGTGGCCTGGCGGCTATTCCTCGCCGGAGCACCCGAGGATACCGGCCGTTCTACGGCAAAGTAACCGACTACAATCGCAAGCACGAAACAGAGAACAAGTGTGGGAATGTATGCTCGTCGTAACCTGGTGACGATTGCGTTGCACCGCAGAAAAGCTTCCCGATAGGCGTCCCGCAATGGACCTGATTCGTGCTGGCCCTCACCGCCCAAAATCGTGCGCGTCGGCGGTTAGGATAGGCATCAGTAATTCCTTTCACTTAACGGTATGTCCGAAGACCTGCTATCTGTCCTCCGGCGATTCGGGAATTTTCCAAACCTAAGTCGATCCGTAGACACCGACGGCGCCCGCCGTTCGGGTAGCATCAGAAAAGAAACACTATGCGTTTGCTGCTGCGAACCTCGCTCTTGGCAGTGTGTCTCTCAGCCCAGCCAGTGAACCCGCCTTCAGATGCGGTGCGCACTGTCGTGGGCCGACTGGAACTGGAGCGATACAAGACGCATATTAAAGGACTGACACAATTCGGTGATCGAATGCAAGGAACGCAACGCAACCGGGATGCTATCGACTGGCTTGAGAAGCAGCTACGGAGCTTCGGATATTCCAACGTCGTGCGGCATCGGTTCATGTCGCGCAGTGGACCCCTTGAAAACATCTACGCCACGAAGATCGGGATGAGCCGGCCGGGAGAGATGTACATCGTCTCGGCGCATATGGATGGCCGTGGCGGCGGTGAAGCAGCCGATGACGACGCATCGGGGTGCGCTGTAGTACTCGAATTGGCTCGTGTTTTGGCAATGCCGGACGTCCAGACCGATCGCTCCGTGCGGTTCATGTTCTGGAACAACGAGGAATTCGGGATGGACGGAAGCGGGACTTATGCCGCCGAAAAGGCGCCGCTGCAGGGCACGGCAGCCGAACCGAAGTGGCTCGGCGTCATCCAACACGACATGATGATGTTCGATCATGGTATGCCTCCGGGACCAAAACAGAGTCCGAACGCCGATATCAACATTGAGTATGGAAAGGACTCCCGAATGGCGGCTGAGTCAGCAAGGCTGGCTGCAGCGCTTCAAGCGGCGAACCGGTCTTATGCACGGGACTATCCTGTGACGATCGGCGCCAATATGACAGGCACCGATTCGATTTGGTTTCAGGATCGGGTGGCCTCTGTCAGTGTGCGCGAGAACGAAAGGATCGCTGGGATTGTCATGGGTTCAAATCCGCACCATCATGAACCTACGGATAAGTACGAGAATTACGGGGAGGAAGACTTTCGTTTCGGTTTCACGTCTGTGCAGACGACGCTGGGTGGTCTTGGGCAACTCGCCGGCATAACTCTTGCGCGTCCCCCTCGGTAGGATTTACGGCCGGACGATCCTTTCCACCCAGCCCGCTATGGCATGGGGTACGTCGCTTGCATGGTGCAACAGGCCCTCCCACTGGGTTCTGATCGGGGACGGGAACCGAGTGATCCGGCCCAGCGGCATCGAAGCTTTACCTTGGCGCCCTCGAAACCGCGCTGGAACTGGTTACAGCGGTGCGTCAGAGAAAAAACTAAAGTAGAGTTATGCCTGCAACACCCTCAACCATGCTCGATCTGGGGACAAAGGCCCCGGATTTTTCGCTGCCCGACGTTACCACGGGATGCACGACTTCTTTGGAGACCTTTGGCGGCAAGAAAGCGCTGGTAGTGATGTTCATCTGCCACCACTGCCCTTTCGTCAAACACGTCAGCGGAGAACTGGCCCGGCTAGGCCGGGATTATGCCGGCTCCAGCGTGGGCATCCTCGCCATCAGCTCCAACGATCCTGCAGTTTCCCCCGACGATTCGCCGGAAGGACTGAAACGCATGGCCGCTGAGTGGGGCCTGAGTTTCCCGGTCTGCCATGACGAGAGCCAGGGAGTAGCCAAGAACTATGCGGCCGCGTGCACGCCGGATCTGTACCTGTTCGATGAGGAGCGGCGGTTGGTTTACCGCGGTCAGCTCGACGACAGCCGGCCGAGCAACAACAGACCGGTTACCGGCGCCGACATCAGAGCGGCGATTGAAGCCGTGCTGGCTGGCCGCGCGGTCAATCCGGATCAGAAACCGAGTATCGGGTGTAACATCAAGTGGCGAGCGGGAAATGAACCGGGTTACTACGCTGCCGCGGCGAATCCACTGCCCTTGGCGGCTGAGGCCCGATAAGACCGGCGGCGTGGACGCCAGCACCCAGACCTTTTTATTCCTTGAACCACTCTGGATCTGATTCAAACCCGAGCTTCTACAGACCAGCGAATCGTTAAGCTACTTTGCCTTCCCCGGGGCGATTTCTGCGCGTTCGATGCCGGGGGCGGGATCGACGTTAGGGACGCGGATCTCAACGTATTCGATCTCCCCCTCAATTTCGCTGAGCCAGTGCGGCGTGCCTGGGGGATTGATGACGACATCACCCACGCCGATTTTCCGCGCCAGACCACCCTTCACTCCGCCCAGGCTGCGGATGGTGGCATTCGGATCGGGGTTGGGATAGATGTCGCTGTCGATCGTCGGCGGGATGAGTGTGCCACCCGTCACCATCGTGCCGCTGCCTTTGGTGACGACGATGTATTCGAGTTCACGTGTGTGCGTGATGGCGTACTGAGGGCCGGTGACCCGGCGGCGGACTACCGCATTCAGCCCCTGAGCGATGGTGACCGCTCCGCCTGTATACGACGATACGAGTTTGGGATCGAGCTTCAGGCTCGCCTGAATGTCGGCCGCGCTCATGTAGGGAGACGGGACTCTCGCGGGCGGGACTCGGGTGTGGTCCCCCTGCACGGAGCCCGGCTTTTGCGCGTGCAACCCACTACTTACGAAGGTCGTCGAGAGCATCAGCAGTATGAACCTTTGCATCTCGACTAGTTTAGCTTAGTGGCGACTCGTGGAAGTGGCCGCGGCCCGTAGCCCCATCGCCGTTCGGTTCCAACGGTCGAACCGCCAAGCTACACCGGCGAATCGATCGGCCATTTCGCGACCGACACGCTGGTGACCACGCCGCTGATCGTGTTGGTCGCGATGGCCGGCGACATCGCAAGCACCGGGCGGAGGAGCACCAGTAGCAACACAAACCAACGCCTGTTGCGGCGGCGATTTCATCATGTCTGACTCATCTGTTCGGCGTACGCCTATGAAAGCGTGTTGTAGACGATCGATGCGAACGTGTCCGGCTGTATGAGTCCCGTGCCCCACGCGGCGTCGAACTCCGCGGTGGGCTTTGCGGCGACGACCTCCTTCTCGGTACGGCCGGCCGTCTTCATCTTCTGCACACGGTCGCGGACCGTGACGAGCATGTCGCGATATCTCGTCAGCGCGTCGCGATCGCCGAGCGGCCCGTGTCCGGGCACGATCCGGGTCTCGGCGTTGGTCATCTTCAGCCCCTTCTCGGCGGCGGCAATCATGCCGTTGATGCGACCGCCGGTGCCCGCGTCGATGAACGGGTACTGGCCGTTGAAGAAAGTGTCGCCCATGTGGAGCACGTCGCCGATGGCGAAGTACACGTAGATGTCGGTGTCGGTGTGGGCCGGCGGAATGTAGCCGAGGTCGATGTATTCCTCAGCGCCCGTCAGCTCGAAGGTGATGTGGTCGCTCTGCGTGAACGTCTCGGTCGGCATCGCCGCCGCGGACACTTGCGTGAAGTGCATGCCCAGCAGGTCATGCGGCTGCGCGAGCCGCTTCTTCGTGTTCTCGTGCGCGATGAGCTTCGATCCGGTCTTGCGGAAGCTCTCGTTGTTGTCCGCATGATCGAAGTGCCAGTGGGTATTGATGGTCGCCACGATCGGCGCGTTACCGATGGTGTCGAGGCGCTGCTTCAGTGCCGGAAACGCGCCCTCGACGAATGTGTCGACGACGATCTTCCCGTCCTCGCCGTTCCGGACGACGACGTTGCCCCCGGGGCCGGAGAACATCAGCATCAGGTTTGTCAGCCGCGTCTGCTGGATTGGGGTTGCGGCCATCCGCGCACGCATCGCGGCGAGCGGATTGGCGGGTGCTGCCGGTTGTTGCGCCGGGGCGAACGCACGCGCCGCCCCCGCCGCGCCGCCGAGAACACCCGCCCGCTTGAGGAGATCGCGCCTGGTCACGTCACGCCGTCGTATTTTTCGGCGCCGAGTGCAGCGCGGCCAGCACGCGCTTCGGCGTCAGCGGGAAGGTGTACATCCGCACGCTGGTCGCGTCGAAGAACGCGTTGGCCAATGCCGCTGCTCCTGCGGCGAGCGCTTCCTCGCCCGCGCCGCTCGAGGGCACGTTCGGCCGGTCGACGACCACCGCAGTGACCTCTGGAGCTTCGCCGAATCGCAGCGGCGGATAGGTTGACCAGTCGAGGCTGGTCACGTTCGAGGTCGAGAAGGTAACCTCCTCTTTCAGGAGGCGGCTGCACGCTACGCACATCTGACTTTCGATCTGGCGTTCGACGATACCGGGGTTGATCACCTGGCCGGGATCAATGGAGCCGTACATCTTCTTGGCGACGATGACGCCCGTCTCGGTGTCCACCTCGATTTCGGCGACCGCGGCGCCGTACGACGACAGGTGTGTACCGAGTGCGATGCCACGCCCCGTGCGCACTCGCCCCGTCTGCTTGACCGACGCGGCCCGCCGCGGCGTCCAGTGGGAGGCTTTCGCGACTGCGTCCAGCACGCCGAGCCAGCGCTCGCCGCTGATGTTCTGCCGCCGGAACTGGTATGGGTCCATGTTGGCCATGTAGGCCACCCGGTCCAGCGTTTGTTCTCCGGCGAAGGGGAGCGCGATGTCCATCGGCGAGCGCAGCGGCGCCGCCTTGAAATAACCGCTCATCCCGGGGACGCGGTGATTGACGATGCGCCAGTTCGGGATCGTGTATTGATCGCCGGTGTTGAACAGCGTCGGCCCCTGTGCGCGGATGCCTTCGCCTTCGCCCGGCTTCTTCGCGCCAACAAGGATCTCTGTCGTGTCGCCGGCGGTGAAGTTGTGCTGCCAGCCGTGGTACTCGTACGCGACGATCTTGCCGCTGGCGTCGCAGGCCACCTTCACATCGGCTGTGTGTGCCTGCTGGTAGTGATCCCAGCCGTGCTCGTCCCACCTCATCAACTGCAGGCGGACGGGCGCGTCAACCTCCTGCGACATCACTGCCGCGGCCATCGCGCAGTCTTCCTGGCAGCCGCGTCCGTAGGATGGGGACGTCTCGAAGAAACGGACGACCACTTTGTCGAGCGGTAATCCCGTGACGCCACAGACAACCTGGCGGGTTCCGTAGATGGTCTGACGCGACGAGTAGACCAGCGCGGAGTCGCGCTTGACGTCGGCGATGGCGCAGTTCGGCGCGAACGGACCATGCAGCTGGTACGGCGCGTCGTAGCGGCCCGAGGCCACGTGTACGGCTTTTGCGAACGCGGCGGTGCAGTCGCCGCGATCGAGGACTAAACGATCGGCCGTCCTGGCTGCGCGCATCCGGTCGTGCAGCGCTTCCTGCGACGCCGGCAGGATCGCCGGCATGTCCCAGGTCACCTTCAGCTGCTCGGCGGCTTTCACTGCGTCCCATTCATTCGGTGCGACCACGCCGAGGAAGTCGCCGCGCCGCACGATGCGCACGCCGGGGATGTTGGCGATGGAGCTCGCATCGACGCTCATCACCTTCGCGCCGTGCAGGAACGAGCCCTGGCCGCGCGGCCGGACCACACGGCCGTGCAGCATGCCGGGCACTTTCACGTGCTGCAGGTAGACGTACTTACCCGACGCCTTGTCCGGCACATCGCGCCGCGGCACGCGCGTACCGACGATGGTGTGTTTACGGTAGTCCTTGATTGGCGCACGCCCCGTGAACGGAACGTTGAAGTGCTTGTCGCCGAGAAGCTCGCCGTAGGTCACCTTCTTCGCGGGGTCGCCAGCAACTGAAACGACGCCGCGGCTGACCGTGAGGCGCTCGACCGGCGCTCCCAGGTGGGTCGAGGCAAGGCCGAGCAGCGCCTGACGCGCATCGGCGGCCGCCAGGCGAACGCGGACGCCACCGCGCGCGATGCCGGCGCTCGCCGCGGTGAGACCCTGGTTGGGCGACTTGCCGGTCTCGAGCGGCATCCTGCGCACCTGCGACATGTCGAGATCGAGCTCCTCGGCCGCAATCATCAAGAGCGACGTCGAGATGCCTTGTCCAAGCTCGTGATGGCCGTGAATGATCGTTGCGGTGTTGTCGGCGTGAATGGCGATCCAGGTGTCGAGCCGATCGGCATCCGGCTGCGCCGGCCCGTCGTACGCGCCCGTCCGCTGGCCGGGGTTCTGCGCGAACGCCGAGGGCGCGACCGCGAAGCCGACGACCAGCATGCCACCGGCCTTGAAAAAGTCACGTCGTGGGAGTCCTGATGTAAGGTCACCTGAGCCGAAAATGTCGGTCATCGCGCGCCTCCCGCCATGGCGAGCGCCGCTCGTTTTATAGCCTTCATCAGCCGCGGATACGTGCCGCACCGGCAGATGTGGCCGTTCATCGCGGTGCGAATCTCGGCGTCGGTCGGCGTGGAATTTTTCGACAGCAGTTCAGCGGCCTTGATCATCTGGCCGTTGTAGCAGTAGCCGCACTGCAGCGCCTGCTCGTCGATAACGGCCTGCTGGATTGGATGGAGCGCCGGCGCCGCCGCCAGCTTCCGCTGCTGCGCGTACCAGGCCGGCAAGCCTTCTAGCGTCGTGATTGATTTCCCCTCGACGCGCGAGAGCGGCGTCACGCACGACCGGGTCTCGACGCCGTCGACGAGCACCGAGCAGGCGCCGCACTGGGCGAGGCCACAGCCAAAACGCGGTCCCTGCAGCGACAGCTCGTTCATCAGAACGTAGAGTAGGGGAGTGTCAGGCGCAGCCTCCACTTCCTCGATCCGTTGGTTCACGGTCAGTCTAATGGCCACTGAGTCCTCCTCCGCACGTGGGCGGCGCGAACTGCCCTAGGGGCTGATTCTGGACGGAGTCTACCACATCCCCAATCGCTGGTAGTGGGTCAATTTGCCCGGCGAACGGACAAGGACGAGTTGGCGACATCAAGGCTAGCGACATCTCGTCAAAGTGAATTGTTCCACGACAAGTAACTTTCGGGTTGCCGACCGAACGCAATCCACTAAAGCTGTACTAAACTGCAAGACAGTACCGAATTTATCGCGGAGGATGTCATGTTTCGTCGTTTGATTCTCGTCATCGCGGCAGCAATACCGCTGGCAGCGCAATGGCTAAATTTACCCACTCCCGGCATTCCACGCACAGCGGATGGCAAACCCGACCTGATAGCGCCCGCGCCGCGGACTGCCGACGGCAAGCCCGATTTGTCTGGATTGTGGCGCAGGCCGTCGGACAGGTACGACAATAACATCGCGGCGGATCTTGAGCCAGGTATTGTGCAGCCTTGGGCTGAAGCCATCTATCAGCAGCGCAGGAAGGACTTCGCCAAGGATAGTATGATTGCTCGATGCCTGCCGAACGGCCCCAACTACACAATTAGTCCTTACCGTGAGTCCAGAATTATGCAGGGTTCAGGCTTGATCGCGATTCTCAATGACGATCTCGCCCATCGCGAGATCTTCATGGACGGACGGCAACTGGAAAAAAGATCCTAACCCATCATGGATGGGCTACTCGGTTGGCCATTGGGATGGAGATAGTCTTGTCGTGGAAAGCAACGGCTACAACGACAAGACTTGGCTGGACAGTAACGGCCATCCACATAGTGAAGCCTTGCGGATTACGGAAAGCTACCGGCGCACCGATTTTGGCCATATGGAGCTTCAGGTGACCTTCGACGATCCTATGGTGTTCGTCAAGCCCGTGACAGTACCCATCCACATGCAATTGATAACGGACACCGAGATGATTGAATTCGTTTGCGAAAACGAAAAGGACCAATCGCATATGTCGCCCGGAACCTCTGCCTTTGACGTGAAGGTTCCAACGGAGATCTTGAAAACCTACGCCGGTTCCTACGATCTCAAACAGGGTAGTAGGACGATGATTGTGGAAATTCTCGCCGAAAACAACGGCCTCTTCATAAACATAGAAAACCAAGGGAAGCAAAAGCTGGATGCGCTATCGGAAACTACGTTCTCGCTGACAGGCACGATTTACGAATTTATCCGCTACGGGAAAACGGACGTGAAGGAGTTTCGCATGAAGGCGGCTGAATTTGAGTTAACGGGGACACGACGGAAATAGATTTAGCTGTCCGGCCTGAGGGTCGTTTTCACGCTTTGGGCTTGCATGACGGCTTATCCCGGAATCATCCCATTTTGACGTATAACGGCCAAGCCGCGGAACTGCCCGCCTTGGTGCAGGTTCGCCCTAGGCGTCCGGATCTTCAAACTGACCCACTACCCAATCGCTGCTGGAGCTGGCGTTTCACCGTAGCTCTGAGAGGTCGGGCGATCTGATTCAGCACGGGACGGCTAAACGCACCGAATCGATCGATTTGGTCGATGGCGAGTTGATGCGTGCGAATCGATACGCTGGCCGTCTTCTCAGCCTCCGGCCGAACCGTGTTCTGTCCGCTGAAAACGCCCCGTCCCGCGACGCCGACGATGCCCCTGTAGCGCTGACGGCTCGCGCAACCGGGCATCGCGTGATCGATCATCGTGCAGGTATCGACCAGCCGGCCACCGTCGGCCACATAGAGGCCGTTGACGGCGCAGCGGGCCCCGTCGCCGCCAAGAAGGATCATCGTCTCGTTGCGAACCAACGCACCGCCCAGCGTGATCGCGTGCCCCGAGTACGTCGAGTTGCGGCCAGCCACCACGTGTGTCGCGCTGATGTGATAGGCGGCCGTGCTCTCGCGCTGAAATCTGTAATGGTCAAGCGCGGCGCCCTCCCCGAGCACAACCTCAGTTACGCCATTGGTGAAGTAGTCGATGCCATCCAGTCCCGCGTAGCTTTCAACCACCGTCGCTCGACTGCCATCACCGAGGACGAGGAGCATCCGCGGCTGCGACATCGCCGGTTTGGCATCGGCCTCGCCGTTG
>Ga0207066_1045_pt1 | contig 31922 bp, 24 predicted proteins | sample Alteio_BWMinCont_24_FD_153490 | JGI IMG/M metagenome (GOLD analysis project Ga0207066, IMG submission 153490) | Enriched cells from forest soil in Barre Woods Harvard Forest LTER site, Petersham, Massachusetts, United States -... | ecosystem: Environmental > Terrestrial > Soil > Temperate forest >...
GCTGTAAGTGGCCCGAGCAGCGATGGATCTGGAAATACTTATCACTAGCGCTCTGGTCAGTAGAGCCACTGATGCTAAACACCAGCGCTACTGTGAAGCATCAAAAGATACACTTTGCAGCCCAAGTGGGCAAAAGGCAAAGCAGGATTAGAGAAGGAGTATTTGTTGCTGACTGGATCTGCGGTTCCCATCCGAGAGCGGCGACCGGCCCACATTGATCGGGCTGTTCATAAGCAATCGCCGCGAGCGTAAATGTTTACGTTCCGAATAGGCATGTCCTTTTAGCCGCCGAGCCGCCAGCAACATTTAGGTTGCACCCGAGCCTTCCTTCGAAAGATACGAAAGCTGCAATGCTCGAAGCCACTTACTGTACCGTGACGTTGATCGAGACCGGTCCAAACCCGTAAAGAGGCGCCGACGCAGTGAGCGTCGTGGACCCAGCGACGCCTTGGGCGATCACCTGCGCCATTCCTAAAGAAGTCGTCGATCCTTCCGGAATCTTGATGTAATGCGGAATGACCTGAGCAATCGAGGGATTACCGGTCGTCAATGTAACAATAACGCCGCCTGCCGGTGCCGGGCTACCCATGCGGATGGAGAACGACGCTTGACCGTTGCGCCCAATAGTTTGGTCGCCGGGCAGTATCAGTCCGGCCAAATTGGTGAGGGTGAAAGTGGTGGAAATGGGTGGTCCAGGGATGACCACAGCAGCCGTAACTGTATAGGTTCCACCGATGCCATTGGCAGTGAAAGTTGACGCCGTCACCAAACCACTGCTGTCTGTCGCGCCAGTGAACGTCGAAAAACCACCGGTGAATGTTCCGGTCGCTCCGCCCACTGGATTCACGGTGAATTTCACGGTCGCTCCCTGCACCGCGTTGCCGCCTGCATCCGTCACCCTTGCGGCCAATGCGCTTGGAAATGGACTCCCCAGCCCCGCGTTCTGCGGTGTTCCTCCAACGGCCACGATCGCCGCGGGAGCTCCGGTATTTGTGAGAGCAAAAAACGCGCTGCCAATTCCCGCCGCCGATGCGGTTACGAAATACGATCCCGGCGTCCCATTGGCAGTAAGCGTTATCGACGCAAACCCGTTCGCGTCGGTATGGACGGTCGTCGGTCCCGAAAACGTACCGCTGGCGCCCGTAGCAGGAGCGGTGAACGTCACGGCCACATTGAAGATTCCGTTCCCCACGTTGTCCGTCACTCGTGCCTGCAACGGATTTGAGAACGCGGTGTTCACCTTTGTTCTCTGCGGTGTTCCCCCCGTCGCCGCGATGGCCGGATCGGCCTTGTTTGTCAGAGTGAAAGTGGCCGTCGCACCAAACCCAAGCATCGCCGTAACCGGATAGGTTCCCGTGTTTAAATTGGCCGTGGCCGCTACTTGGGTTTGTCCGGTAACGTCGGTCGGCGCCGGGGGTGAAGGGCTAAATGTGGCGCTGGCGCCGGTGGCTGGAGCGCTGAATGTCACTCTCGCCCCCACAACTGCGGCGCTGGTGGAATCCGTCACCTGAACCACCAGCGGATTTGGGAATGTCGTCCCAACCTCGGTTGTCTGGCCGCTGCCACTCAGCGCGGTAAGATTCCACAAGGTACCAAGCAGCACTGTAACATCGTTGTTGCTGAAACTGGTCGCCGCGACGCCCAAATTCGTGTTGTTGTTAGTGTTGAACGTGCCCACGGCGACAGAATCGGGGAAGAGGTCGGTGGGGAAGTTCGCAGGGGGCTTGAAGGTTCCGTCTCCAACGCCTATCAGAATGCTGACATCGTTGCTGAAGGCATTAGAAACGGCGAGGTCTTGTATACCATCGCCATCGAAATCGCCTATTGCTACCGAGGAGGGCGTTTGATCGGCGGGATAGGACGTGGGCAGCCCGAATGTCCCGTCCCCGTTGCCTAGTAACACGATCACGCCAAGATCGGCGGAAATCGCCAAATCCAGATGGTGAGCGCTGTGAAGGAATCCAGCCGCAATCACTTGGGCTCCGTTTAAAGTGCGCCCGGCCGGGCCGAGGGTGATGACCCCGCTCGGCACAAGCGTAAACCCACCCGCACCGTCGCCCAGCAAGATGCTCACCGTGCCGTCGATAGAATTGACCACGGCCAGATCCAGTTTCGAATCCTCGTTGAAGTCCCCGACGACAATCCCGTCCGGACCTTGGCCCACCGGGACGGACACAGCGGGGTTAAAAGTTCCCGTCGCGTTGCACTTATTCAGCAGCACACTCACCGTGCCGTCGCCAAAGTTCGTGACAGCAAGGTCGTCGTGCCCGGCCGCGCATGCGTTTTGGAACTTTCCCACGGCAACCGCTTCGGGACTCGCACCTGTAGGGTAAGGCGGAGGGGGAGCGACGAAGATCGCATTACATGCAAGCGAGTTAAGGAGCACGGTAACGCCGCCCGTTGCATTCACCACGGCTAGATCCGGACATCCGTCTCCATTGAAGTCCCCCGTGTTAATTGCTCTAGGTGCACTGTTGGCAACGCTGGAGCTCAGGGTGAATGTCCCATTTCCATTTCCAAGCAGGATGCTGACGAAACCGCCCAGATTCGCGATGGCCAGATCTGCTTTCGAATCCTTGTTGAAGTCTCCCTCCACAACAGACATCGGATGAGTAGTTAAAAGTGGAATGGGCGAGCCAGGCGCAGGAGTCAAAGTAGTGGCCGTTATGGGATCGACGACTATCGGATATTGAGCGTTACTGTCGTCCACTATAAGCCGGATCTCCCGCTCCCGAACCTCCAGCCGCGATGCTATCTCGCGCCCGCGAGCGTCCCAGGTTCGCAAGCCTCCGTAGCGCAATACTTCACGTCCTTCCGATTGGAAGAGCACGGCGTCGCCATCGGGCGCGAGCACAGGGTTGAGGCCTCCCGAGACCGCTAACGCGATAGCCAGCGGTTCACCATTTCGAGCGCCGACAGGGCGTCGAGCGAACGTGAAACCCTGTTCCAAACCGTCAGGCTGGTTTAAGTACCATTCGGTGAGTTCGCCCCGTTTGTATTCCAATCGATTGCCGCTAGACACCAGCGTGGCTTGACGTGGGTGGCGGAGTTGGCCGCCGTACCCGTAACCTGTCAGCCGGAGACTGCCGCTTCCGTTCGGATGTTTCAGCTCGGCTTCTTGCGGGCTGAATGCCAGCGTCAAGTGCTGTGCAGCGTTTCTGGCTTGGTACCTCTCGGAGCCCGAGTTCTCAATTTGATACGCAGCCGCACTGGCGGTTTGGCCATATCCTTCCGTCCTGACGGAGGACGGTCTGCTTAGGCTCACGCTGAAAGCAAGAATGGCGACGAGGCCCGTCAACTTATAGATTCTTTGGTTCATTTGTGGGTAAATCCTTGAATAGATGATCGTTGTCGCCAAGGGCGAGAGAATGGCAACCAGGCACACGCCAGCAGAGCGGTTCGCGAGACTTGGGGAAAGGAGTATCGTCATCTTCACTTGACTCCAAACCGATTTAGCGGCCAGGTTCTAGTAGCAATAAGCGGTCTAGCCTTACTGCACTAGCTAGTCCAAATGGACTAGTCCGGACAACAGTATCAGTAGAAAAATAAGATGTCAATTGTTCCCCGTCCTAGCTGTGCTAGTTGTTCTAGCCGTAATAGGACTAGTTTGAAAAATTCTGAGAGCCGAACACCAGACCTGGGGGAAGGATCTAGTACGGTCTAGTCCCGAAGAACCAGCCTTATCGAAGACACTTGGCAATACACTGTGAACGACCACTAAGTCGAAACATCCGCCTGTTCAGCGGGCGACACGTCCTGGAGGGATTGTATGAGGAAGTCTATATTCGTTGGGGTACTCGCTTTGGGTTCCGTTCTTGCGTTCGCCGAAGACCGGCCTCCCATCCAGCCTCAGCCCTGGGCGTTCCAGGTTCCTGACAAGATACATCCCGCCGACGAGGTGCGTTCCGGACCGCTCCAGGTACCGGGCAGCAGCAAGACTTTCACGGCGGAGGAGATTGACGATCTCTTTAATCCACCCGACTGGTTCCCGGAAGAGCACAGCCCTGCCCCGGGGATCATTCAACATGGCTCAGAAGGAGTGCAAGCATGCGGCTCCTGCCACTTGATGTCGGGGCACGGGCACCCCGAGTCCGCCGATCTGGCTGGTCTTCCTGTCGAATATCTGGTTCGCCAGATGGACGACTTTAAGAGCGGAGCGAGAAAAGACCCCATAGAGATGAGCGCCATCGGGAAGGCGACGTCGAGCGATGACGCGCGCCAAGCCGCCGAATGGTTCGCTTCCCTCAAGCCAAGCGCATGGGTAAAAGTAGTTGAAGCCGACACAGTGCCCAGGAGCTACGTCACTCTGAACGGACGAATGCGGCTTCCGTGGCCAGGCACCCTCAAGGAGCGCATCGGCAAACGCATTATTGAATTGCCGGAGGACCCTGCCAGAGCCAAGAACCGCGACCCGCATTCCGGGTTCATCGCTTACGTACCGAAGGGCAGCATGGCCAAAGGCGCAGAACTGGTCAAGACCGGCGGCTCAGGCAAAACGATTGCCTGCGGCATTTGTCATGGCGATTCGCTCGAAGGAATAGGCGACGTGCCCCGGCTTGCAGGACTGCATCCTACCTACGTCTTCCGCCAGCTCTTATATTTTTATGAGGGCGAGGCACACACTGGCACCTCGGCCGCGCTGATGAAAAAGGTCGTTCCGAAATTGACGGAAGACGACATGCTCGCGATCGCCGCTTACGTAGCGTCGCTTGACCCGAGCCAGCCCGCTGGGCCGGCTCATCATCAATAGGCTGACTGACATGCAAGACTGCGTGTGAGACTGAACAGGCAAGACTGCGTGTGGCACCGGCATTCCTGCCGGTGTGGGTTTTCAAGGGCGTGCCGGGCACCCCGCCATATCCCAAGTCTTTCGTTTAAAACGTAAGAATTTCGATTTGTCCGACATACAGAAAAACTAGGTGGCATTGGCCATTCTTGGCTGTGTCCTGAAGGGCCTCCAGGCCTTCTCCAACATTCTGTAAGTAGAGCTACCCGCCCCTGCGACAAATACCAAACAGATGTCGGTCAGGACATTGTAAAGGTGCAAATGCTTTACGATATCGTGCGCGTCGCCGAGCACCGTGGTGAAAAAGATCGCGACGGCCATCAGCGCGAGAACCGCGAAACATTCGGCCAGCAGCCGCGACCGAAGCTCCCGCAGGGAAAACGCGATCCATCCCGCGAGCGGGACACCCAGCATCAGACCGATCAACAAACCGAACGCCCAACGAGAAAAAAATCGCTCGCGAAACCTGCTCCAGATGGCAAAGGACCTGCTACGCGCGAAGGGCGGGTATCCAGCGGACTTCTCGAAGTTCCCGACCCCCTCCGCCCGCAGCGACGTCCCACGAGGCAACGCCACGCGCACGTAGCTCAGGAGTTTGCCCGGCTGCCGGACGTAATACCAAAGGATCGTGAAGCGGCTCACATGGAAATCTAATTGGTCTTGAAACTCAGGATTCCAAAAGCCCGTCGACGGCGCGAAAGCTCCCGACCCACTGTACTTGGCGAAAGACGGATCGAGGCCTAGAGAGCGGAGTTCCGCGGCCGGGTCCGTAGACCGAGGCAGCATCTCCATGAAAACCATGTTGTACATCTCCGCCAGGCGCGCCAGCCGGGGGACGCTCCAGTACACCGCCAAGGATGCGGCCAAAACAATCGCGCTCGTGAGGGGAGCCATCCAATGCGGCCGGATCAAGGCGCGAAAACGAACCATATACATAGCCAGAATTACACCGGCGGCGACATTTTGCGGTTTCGATGCGACGAACAATATCCCGCATAAACCAAGGAGCGCGATGTATCTCGGGTGGGAACATTCGTTGGCGATGAAGGTGATCCACGCCGCCACAAGCGCCAGTAAAGAAATGTAGGTTGCGGGCTCGCTGTAGAACGAATTGAAGTAACTGATGTAGCCCACATCGCAGAAGATAAGAATCAGCGCGAAAGAGATCAACATGTGCAGCCGGCCGGGAAGCAACCGGCGCGTAGCCCGGAGCAAGAAATAACAGACTGCCATGAAGACCAGCATCTCGAGCAACGAGAGCACGCGAATATCGAATAGACCGTCCTTCGAGATCCACTTGTTGAGCGCCACGGCGGAGGCGACGAAGATGTCTTGCGTCGAGTATATTTCCCATCCGGGAAGCTTGAAAGCCGGGTCGTGTTTATATGTTCGATTGAAGTACCGGTAGTACCGCTCCTCGGGAGTCTGCGCCACAGGGCCGAGATGGAAGGCTCCGAGGAGCCGGGCGTAATCGCCTTGATCGGCAAGGCCAACCACGGGAGGGAGCATAAGCTGATAGGTCAGGATGCCTGCAATGGCGGCAAGAGTTAGCGGGTAACTTAGCTTCATAGGCGCTCGCTGGAAAGCTGTGAAGGATCGAGCGGCATAACGCGCACCGGACCGGCGCCGTTAATCGTTAGTATAGCCACACCCGTGACGGTACCCCCGGGGTCGCTCCAGTACACACGAGGCCTGGTTCCAGCCAAAAAGTCACGCTTTCCTATTTTGAGAATCGCGCTCGTGCTCCAACATGAAACAACTTGGAGCAACAGGCGCATGGCGAGCAGTCATTTGGCGGAACCCCGACGGCTCTCGCCTGCATTCCGACGCAAGCGCACAGCGCCGTTGCGGAACCCGAGGACGAGCTGGTCAGCCCAGACTTCAATTGGCTCTCCGATGGAGCAGACCTCATTCGGGCGACTCGGTGCTGGATTCAATACGGACTGGTTGGGTTTACCATTTTTTGCATCCTGATCGGAGCCGTGGAAGCGTTGTTCGGCCGCTAACCAGCTTTGAAGACCGCGCGCTAAACGGAGCGCGGCGCGAAGCAGTTCCTAGCTTATGCTAGTGCGCGCCGCACACTTTGCGCTTTTTAGATCCGGCAGTGTGCCAGCCCTCGCTTCTCGAGGTATTGCTGATGATATTCTTCGGCCCGCCAGAAATCGGTTGCCGGCACGATTTCGGTAACGATCGGTCGCCGAAACTTTCCGGAGCTCGCGAGCGCCCCTTTTGACGCCTCGGCGGCGGTCTTTTGCTCAGGCGTGTGATAGAAGATCGCCGAGCGATATTGGGTTCCCACGTCGGGACCTTGCCGGTTCATAGTGGTGGGATCGTGGTTCGCCCAAAACACTTGGAGAAGATCATCGTACGAGACCTGGGAGGGATCGAACTCTACCTGAACAACCTCCGCATGACCTGTTTCATCCGTGCAGACATCTTGGTAGGTTGGATCTTTTAGTGTTCCGCCCATATAGCCGACGGCTGTGGAAGTGACGCCTTTTACTTGCCGAAATGCCGCCTCCACGCCCCAAAAACAACCCGCTCCGAATGTCGCTTTTTCCATCCTTCCAGTGTATCGGCAGAGCACCTTTCGCAGCCAACCAGTCATCAGCCGATCTGCAACTACCAAACGCTTTAACCGTTACCCTGATGTGAATTATGTTATAGTTTCAGCAAGCATTTCAGTTTAGTTTACGGTGTTGAATCGACAGACTCTTCACCAGACGGGGAACGGGGAATTTGTGCGGGATAGCCGGTTACACACACTACCACTGTAGGGCGGATGCGTTCAGCATCCGGCGAGCCACCTACGCCTTAATGCATCGCGGCCCGGACCAACAAGGGTTCTATCAGTCCGAGTCCGCTTCTCTTGGCGCCGTTCGCCTTCGGATCATCGATCTGGAAGGCGGCGACCAACCCATGAAGAGCGACGACGGCCAAACCGTCCTCGTCTTCAACGGCGAACTCTATAACAACACCGAACTCCGCGAAGAGTTACGCCGCCGCGGTCATTTCTTTCACACTTTCTGCGACACAGAAACGGTGCTTCACGCCTTTCAGGAGTGGGATACCGAGTGCTTCTCTCGGATGAGAGGAATGTTCGCGCTGGCAGTCTGGAGCGAACCCGAAAATCGGCTGATTCTGGCCCGAGACCGCCTGGGGATCAAACCGCTGTATTTACATCGCCGCGGGGTGAATGTCTACTTTGCTTCGGAACTGAAGGCGCTGTTCACGTTTAGGGAAGTGGGCCGGCGGATCGATCCGCTAGGCCTGCACTACTTCACCTCCCTCAATTACGTCCCTTCGCCGCACACGTTGATCGAGGGTATCGAAAAACTGCCTCCGGGACACTGGCTCGAATGGCGCGCGGGACGGATTGAAATCGCTCCCTACTGGAAACTGGCCTTCCATCCGCAACACCACTACTCGGTGGACTCTGCCGCCGAAGAGCTGGACACCCTGCTCGAACAATCCATACGGGAGCATCTGGTGGCCGACGTCCCGCTTGGTGTTTGGGCGAGTGGGGGCCTCGATTCGTCGACAATTCTGCACTACGCGTCCGCCTATTCGGGCGCGCGAATGAAGACGTTCTCCATCTCTTTCACTGGCAGGAGCTTCGATGAAGGAGGTTACGCGCGCCGGGTTGCGAGTTACTACGGAACTGATCACCACGAATTCGATCTCAACCCGGACGTCGACCTAACCGGTGCCATTGAGAGCCTGGCCTACCATTCCGACGAGCCAGGAGCGGATGCCGGTGCGCTGCCGGTCTGGTTTTTGTCCAAGTTGAGCCGCCAGCACGTGACGGTCGCGCTGAGCGGGGAAGGGGCTGACGAGCTGTTTGGCGGTTATCACACTTATCTGGGAGACCGCTACGCGCGCGCGTTACGTCACGTTCCGGCGCTGGTCCGGCGGGCGGCGCTCAGGCTCGCACAGACGCTGCCGGCATCGGACGAGAAGGTCGGTCTCGATTACAAGCTGCAGCGCATGCTCCAAGGGTCGTTTCTCGATCCAGCCGAGGCCCATCTTTTTTGGAACGGGACCTTCTCGGAAGCGGAAAAGAAAAAATTGCATCTGCGGAACGGCCATCCTTCCGTGGCTTCGCTGGTTGACAGTCTTCCGCCGGAATCGCAGCAGGTTGGATTCCTCAACCGCTATCTATGGTTGGACCAGCGCTATTATCTGGCTGACAACATCCTTTATAAATGCGACCGGATGAGCATGGCGCACTCATTGGAAGTACGGCCTCCTTTTTTGGATCACCGCATCGTTGAGTTTGCCGGACGGCTGCCAGAGCACCTTAAGATTTCGAACTCCAGGTTGAAAGTAGTGCTGCGTCATCTGATGCGCGACAAGCTTCCTCCCGAGGTGCTGAGGCGCAAGAAAGAAGGCTTCGATATTCCGGCGCACGACTGGCTGCGCGGCACGCTGCGCCCCTTGCTGCTAGATACGCTGACGCGGCGGGCTGTGGAACAATCGAATCTCTTCGACTGGAAGGTTGTTGAGAGCCTCATTCGCGATCACCTCGACAGGCGTGCCAACCTCGGTTATCACTTATGGGGTCTGCTGACTCTATTCCTTTGGATGAAGAGATGGGACATCCAAAGCGAGCCGGTGGAGGAAGCCAGTCCGCGGATTCTCACAGCCGCTCAGGCTACCAGCTAATCGTCATCCTTGTCGCGGCCGTGGTGTAGTTCGGTGGCGCCTTCAGCCCTCCCGCTGACAAATCATTGACAGTTGCTAACCTCGTCTGGCGGACGCCAAGCCTTCCTTCGCGGTGCTGATAATATCGCGACAATAGCGCAGCGGATACCGCCAGTTATAGCGCACCCCGAAGGCGATCGATAAGCAAGCGCTGAGGGCTGAAGGACGCGGGCGCTCGATGGCCAGCGGCTGTCCGGTCAGACGATAGTGGCAGTAGCCATACAGCCAGTTGTAGGGCACGTAGCCGTAGTGGTGCTGGAGCACCTCAATCCCCGCCAGAATGGCGGACCCCATTTGATAAACGGTTTTGCTGCCTTGGTGTATTCGGGAATTCGCCAGAAACTTGTCGATCTTTTTCATTGGATAGCGCTGGGCGATACGTATCCATAAATCGTAGTCCAAGGCGTTATGTCTCTCGGGATCGAGCATGCCGCTGGATGAGTAGACTTCGCGGCGAATGAACGCCGCCGGCTGGCAGATGAAGCAGCGCCGCTCGAATTTTTTGGCGTCGAAGGGTTCAACCGGATAAGCAGCGGTCCGGGAGCCGTCCTCGGCGATAAACCACGCGTCGCCATAGACCACACCCGCTTCAGGATGATCGGCTAACGCCTGTACGCCAGCCGTAACGGCCCCGGGTAAGAATGTATCGTCGGCGTTGAGGAATGTGAAGATCGAGCCTCGACTCCATTGAAAACCCTTGTTCACCGCATCGGTGTGGCCGCGATCCGGTTCCGATACAAACTTGAGCCGCCCTTCGTAGCGCTTCAAAATATCGAGTGTGCCGTCGGTAGAACCTCCGTCCACCACCAAGTACTCGATATTCGGATAATCCTGGTCGAGAACACTGCGGATGGTTTCCTCGATGAAGCCGCCCATATTGAACGAGGGCGTCACGATCGAAACTAACGGGCCTTCCTTCATCGGGCAATCACGGCGTGAATGCGTTGATCGATTTCGCGGCCAAGCCGGCGCAAATCCATAACGTCAGCGAAACGATCCCCACCGACTTGGCCCTTGCCGGTGTAATGGAAGACCCTGCCGAAGTCGCCTTGCGGTGGACGGTGAAGTAAAACGCGATGGCTAACGCCACAAACACCAGTTTTATCCAAAAAGCCCAGTTGCAATACATCTTGATCGCCTCGCCGGTCAGCAGCATTGGCCCAGTGATCAACATGACCGCCAGGCCGGTCCAGGTCAGCGGCTCGAGCTGCCCCGCGACTCGCGAAATGGGTTGACGCCGCATACCGGCGCCCACTAGGCCCAAATCGACCACCAGGATGGTACCAACCAACAGCGCCAGGCCGAGCAGATGAATGCTCGAGACCAACGGAAACAGGACCCGGTTGCTACGCAAGGCCTCGCCGAGCGGTGTGTGATCGAGCCATTGGAAGAGGGAGAAAGTGGACATGCTCGGGTAAATTACCTATAAACCTCGTACGCGATTGCGCGGCCTGCGCCCACAACTCCGATCCAGAAGGTCAGCGACAACAGCCCGGCGAGCCGAGCTCTCGGAGGCGTGACCGATGACAATCCCCAAGTTGACGCTGCGCGATAGACGGTCTTGTGAAAAATCAAAGCGTTCAAACCGGCGAGCAAGATGAGCAGCATCTTAATGCGGAACGCAATGCTGCCGTAGACCATTACGGCTTCCGCACAGAACAGGAGCGAGCCAGTACTAAACATCAGCACGAAACCTGTCCAGGTCCAAGGAAGGATCTGTTGCAGCACATCCGAAACAGGCTCACGCCGCAGGCCGAAACCGAGCAGCCGCAAATCCACAAGCCAAATTGTTCCTGCGGTCAAGATAATGCCGAGCGTATGGATGGCGACCAGGCCGCTAAAGATCAAGCTGGACTGACGAATACCGAAGCTCAGCGGAGTTCTTTCCAGCCATTGACAAAATGTCAGTAGCGGCACTCATGCTCCTCCCTTTTTCATTCTAGAGGCTCAATGCGGGCTACTGCGGTGTGAAGGGTGAAGGCATTGCCGCGATTAGGGGCTTTGTGTTAGTGTTCGCCTTGGAGGTGTCACATGAAGCTTAAGCTCGTAACGTTATTGGCTTGGGTTGTGTGTTTTCTGATGGTACGCGCGCCACTGTTCGCACATCATGGGAATGTCGCTTACGATACGAGCAAAACGATCGTCTTGAAGGAAGCCACGGTGACGAAATTCGTGTGGGCCAATCCGCACAGCGTGGTCATGTTCGACGCCAAGGATGATAAGGGGAACGTCCAACATTGGGCCGGGGAAGCGGGCAGTCCGTCAGCGCTAGGCCTAATTGGCTGGAGCAGTAAATCGATACAGCCCGGAGACGTGATCACCGTCTACATCTATCCAGCCAAAACAGGCCGCCCTGTCGGGCGTCTCAATAGGATCGTGCTGGCCGATGGCACGGTATTAAAGGATAGCGCGCTAGGATATCGAGAAACCGAATAACATTCGGGCGGATACTGTGCAAGGCGAGGAGTGTGGAAATGCGGAATTTTTTGGTTAGCTCAATCGTTGCTCTGGCGGTAGTGCTGGCTTTTTCCCCGGTTGCGGGGGCGCAGGTATTTTCCGGGCCGGGACAGGTGGACCAACGTCCCGACAGCCTATATCAAAGGTTGGAGAAAACCGGTGGCACAGGCGGGCCCGCTCCGACTCGCGATCTAACTGGGTTTTGGACGGGACCCCTGGAACCGAAATTGGGCCAAGCGCCTCCTATGACGGCTTTGGGCCAGACGCGCTTCAAGGCCAATATTCCAGATCCCTTCAGCGTGCACTCCAACGATCCCTGGGGGACCTGCGATCCGTTCGGGTTTCCACGTAGCGTAACGAATGAAACACGAGGTATCGCGTTCTCTCCAATGCCGGACCGCATCGTGATCATGACTCAGTATCAGAAGATATGGCGCGCAGTCTGGATGGACGGGCGGCCACTCCCCAAGAATGTGGGCGCCAAAGGGGGACCGGAGGCGAAGTGGTACGGATACTCGGTGGGCCACTGGGACGGAGATCACACACTGGTTGTTGAGACGAACGGCGTGGACGACAGAAGCTGGCTCGATCGGCGTGGTTATCCGCATAGCGTGGATATGCACGTGGAGGAACGCTACACGCGTTTGGACCATAACACCTTGGAACTGACGGTGACGATCGACGATCCGAAAATCTATACGAAGCCTTTTGTGGTGGCGACGAACCGGTTCAAGTGGATTCCTAATCAAGATGACGAGGAGCAACTCTGCGTGCCGTCGGAGATGATATCGTATTTCAATACAGTTGCCCTTCCCGCCAATCAGGACGAGGTTACCGGCAAGAAGTAGCCGTAAGCGACAAGCCAATCACATGCGTGGGACTCGTACGATGTTTGCAGCGGCTGTCGCGCTCTATGTCGTAGGTGCGCTTGCGATCCCCGCTGGCGCGCAGGAATCTTCGCCCGCCCATCCGAGCAGTCTGCCGTTTCTCGATCACGTCGACAATGCGAAACTTCTCGCTGCCGGAGACCTGGCCGGAAGAAATCTGGTCGACTGCAGCATGCCGCCCCAAAGTGCTGCCCCGACGGGCGAACCGATCGTGGCCCCACCCACCAAGGTCTTCGATCGACTTTACTATCTGGGAATGAACAGCGTCGCATCGTGGGCGCTGGTGACTAGCGGCGGCATCATTCAAATCGACACGCTGGATAATTCCGAGGAAGCTCAGCGCATCATTATTGGCGGCTACAAAAAGCTGGGCCTCGATCCGGCACAGATGAAATATATCGTCCTTACGCATGGCCATGACGATCATTTCGGCGGCGCCAAGTACCTGCAGGACGCCTATCATCCGCACATCTTGATGAGCGCGCCGGATTGGGATATGGTCGCGAAGGTCCGTCCGCGTGCGAACTTCGGTGCGCCGCCGGCTCGGGACATGGACATCGCCGACGGGCAGAAACTGACTCTGGGCGACACGACGCTGACGTTCTACCTCACACCTGGCCACACACCGGGGACGGTCTCGTTTCTTGTTCCAGTCACCGACCACGGCAAGCCCCACTTGCTTTCTTTTTGGGGCGGAAGCGCTCTTCCACGGTCGTTGGAGCCGAGCGGAGAAATCGGTCGCGCTGATGCGGGGCTGGTAATATACAAGCAATCGCTGGAGCGCTTCATTAAGATTGGCGAGGACGCCGGCGCCGACGGATACATCGCCAACCATCCCTACCGCGATCAGACCTTCGTTGACGGCAAGGACGACAAGATAACGAAAAATCAAGCGCGTAAGGCGGGCGATCCGAGTCCTTGGATCGGTCGCAGCGAGTACATACGCTACATGCTTATTAGTTTGGAGTGCACCGAAGCCCTAACTGGATGGATCCAAGCGGGCAAGCCTAACGTCGGTCAGTAAGGAGCGTTCATGAAAACCGTTAATCGGCCTGTTTTACTGCTGGGGGCAATGCTGATAACTGCAGCGGCAGTTTTCGGACAAAGTGCTCGACAGCAATCGGGCCTCGATATTTCGGGAGATTGGTTTAATGCCGGAGCGACCACAGACTCCGGTGCGACCGTTGAACTAGTCGAGTATCACGGGATGCCCTTCAACGAGGCGGGCCGATTATATGCGCTGACATGGAGTCCCTCTCGGATGACTCTGCCGCAGCAGCAATGCGCGCAGTACGAGCCCACGCGTTTGCTGCACGGCGGTGGGAACTATCGGTTCTGGGAGGAGAGAGATCCCTACAACCAGCGACTGATCGCCATCAAGATGTACGGACAGATCACCGAAGGGGCACGCACGGTTTGGATGGATGGACGCCCACACCCTCCAGCCTACGCACAGCACACCTTCTTGGGATTTTCCACCGGCAAGTACGAGGGCACTGTTTTAACGGTGTATACGACGCACCTCAAACGGAATTGGATCCAGACAAACGGCGTGGCGTTGAGCGATCAAACCACGCTGGTAGAGCATTTCATGCGGCATGGCGATGTCATAACCTACGTCACTGTGCTTACCGATCCGGTGTATTTATCCGAGCCTTTGATCCGAAGCACGGAAATGGGCCGCAGCAAGAGGGATCCGGATGCCTGGCTCTACGCTTGCGACGATGGCGAGCAGATTTTGAGCCGGGCGCATGATCCGACCGAAGTGCCGAATTATCTTTTCGGCCAGAATCCTTTCCTACTGGAGTATTCCGAGAAGCACAAAGTTCCGCTGTTGGGGTCGCTGGGTGGCGCGGAAACAATGTATCCGGAATTCGCAGCGAAACTGAAGGACGCTGGCTCGGCGGAAGCTGCCGCGAAAGCGGAGCTTTTCCCTTCCGGCCCGCAGCATGCGAGCCGCGCGGTTGACCCCGATCCGCACGACGGCGAGATTCATGTGTTGCAGGTACAGGGCAGCGTCTACATGCTGGTGGGCGATGGCGGCAATATCGCCGTGCAGATCGGCGAGCAAGGCCCGCTGGTAGTCGATACGGGCACCGGCCAACTAGCCGACAAAGTGATTGCGGCCATTCGCAGACTTAGCGACAGGCCGATTCAGTTCATCGTCAATACGAGCTTCCATGCCGATCACACCGGGGGCAATGGGAGGCTTCACGCAGCGGGCGAGGACCCGAGTCTTTTTGGCTCGTTCTTTTCAGGGCAGTTCGCCGATGCGGGTCAGGGTGCGACAATCATCGGTCATCAAAATGTTCAGAACCGCATGATCGTACCGGCCGGCACGACGGCCGCGACAGCGTCGGAAGCTTGGCCGAGCGATACCTTTATACAAGGCCGAAGACGGAAGTACCACAATGGCGAAGCGGTTGAGATCTTTTACGAGCCGAATGCAATTACGGATGGCGACAGCATCGTGCAATTCCGCCGCTCGGACGTTATCGCGACTGGCGACATCTTCACCACCACTCAGTATCCGTTCATTGATATAAAGACCGGCGGGAGTGTGCAAGGCGAGATTGACGCGTTGAACAATATTCTCGACAAAACGGTCTACAAGCACCTCGGGGAAGGCGGCACATTGGTCATTCCCGGACATGGCCGACTGTCCGACGAGTACGAGGTCTCCGAGTACCGCGACATGATCGCGATTGTTCGCGATCGCGTTCAGGCGATGATCAAGAAGGGCGCGTCCTTAGAGCAGGTCAAAGCTGCCAGAGTCACCGCGGACTATGACGATCGTTTCGGCGCGACCTCGGGTCCCTGGACAACGGACATGTTCGTTGAAGCTGTATACACAAGTCTGAGGAGATCAAAATGACGCAGCGCCTCAGCGGCGTTTCCAATGAAGAAGCGGACGGCCTAGCCGCGGAAATTATCGAGGCCTCGAATCTGTTTCTGGGGCGGACTTCCAATTTAGTCCGCATACTCGCTGCTCACAGTCCGTTCGTAGCGAGGTGGTTCTTGGGTTTGGTTGCCGCTGTCCGGCAGCCGAACTTGGGGGCCGCGTCGGACGTTCGACTCCGCAATTTGGCAACGATCAAAACCTCGATGGTCAACGAATGCACTTATTGTGCAACCCACACGTCCATCTTCGGCGAGGCACTCGGCCTGCGGCAAGACGATTTGGCGGCGCTCAAAGGGGACGCTTATAAAACCAGTCCGTTATTCAACGAACGCGAGAAGGCGGCTATCGCGTGGTCCGAAGCTATGACTCTCAACACCGCCAAATGCAGCGGTAAGGTCTGGGACGATATGCGCCGTTTGTTCTCCGACACGGAGATTGTCGAGATCTCGATGGCTTCGGCGATGTTCAACATGATCAACCGCCTCAACGATTCTTTTTGGACCGAGCTGGAAACCGAGGAGTACAACCGAAGGCAGGGCGACGCGGTGAAGGGCCGCAGCGTAGAGCAGATCGAGGAGTACGCAGGCCGCTTTGCGAAAACCGGGCAAGCGGAGCGCGAGTCTGCGAAGGCGCTGGTCTAGCGGCCAACTAAGCTTTCAAGACCCCGCCTGCTCACGCGCGCGGTTCAGTAGGATCGATCAGACTGCGGATTAGAACCGCGGGGTGAAGCGCAGTCGCGCCGGCTAGATCGGCGACCTGGTGACGGCAAGAGGTGCCCGGGGCGACTAGGACGTCGCCGGATTTCATGGCTTTCACCGCGGGAAGCAGGCGGCGGTTTGCGATCGTTTTCGAAACATCGTAATGCTGTTTGGAATAGCCGAACGAACCCGCCATGCCGCAGCAACCTGCGTCCAGATCGACCACGGTGGCGGACGGGATGCGGGACAACAGCGCCATCGAGGATTGCAGGAGGCCCATCGACTTTTGATGACAGTGACCGTGGAGCAGAATCTTTTGAGGACCTGCGCGTAACGGAAGGTCCAACTGGGCGGCGAATTCCTCGAACAAAAGGCTCGCCTGGGCAACGGTTCGCGCCTTTTTCTGCTGCTCGCCCCGCAACAACGCGGCCGCGTCTTCCTTCACCGACGAGAGGCAGCTTGGTTCGCAGAACAAGATCTTTTCGCCGCGATTGGCGATGGGGAACAGCGCTTCGACCAGCTTGGCGGCGTACTCGCGGGCTTCGGCAAGCAGCCCTTGCGAAATCAGCGGCCGGCCGCAACAGCCCGGTCTTACGACGTTTACCTGGCAGCTTCCGCGCTCCAAAACCTCGAGCGCCGCAATGCCGATTTCCGGGTCGTAGTGATTGGTGAAGGTGTCGTTGAAAAGGGTAACCGCCGGTCCGCTTGCTGAAGCGCGCGGTTCCGTACGCTGCATTCTCCAACGCTCGAAGGTCTCGCGCTTCCAGGCCGGCAGATGGCGGCGGCGGTCGATACCCAGCAGTTTCTCGTTCAAACCGCGGATGGGAGCGCTCGCGGTAAGCCAGTTGAAAAGAGGAGCGAAGCGGCTTCCCCAAACCGATAAGCGGTCGACTCCGCCCAAGGCCCGCGCGCGCAGTGGCGTTCCGTGCCGCTTCCAATAATCGGCCAGAAACTCGCTCTTCAATCTCGCAACGTCGACGTTAACCGGACACTCGGCCTTACACGCGCGGCACTCCAGGCATAGATCCAGCGTTTCATAGACGCCTTCGTCGCCGAGGCCCGATTCTTCAAGTTGCCCCGATAACGCCAAGCGGAGGGCATTCGCGCGGCCTCGCGTAGTAGCCGATTCGTCGCGCGTTGCCATATAGGATGGGCACATGGTACCGGCCAGAGTTTTGCGGCATGCTCCGACGCCGCTGCACATCTCGATGGCTCCGGCGACGCCTCCGTATTCGGTGAAATCGAACCAGGAAGAATGATTGACGGTGCGATAACCAGTTCCGAGGCGCAGATTCGCGGTGAGCGGCGGCGAGTCGACGATCTTGCCAGGATTCAGAATGCCGAGCGGATCGAACGTACGCTTGACTTCGCGAAACGCTTCGTACAGCACATCGCCGAAGAGCTTGCGCATGAACGGGCTGCGCACCATGCCATCGCCGTGCTCGGCGGACAATGCGCCGCCGTATTCCACCACCAGATCGGCGACCTGTTCCGCTATGCTGGCGAATTTCCGAATCCCGTCCTCGGTTTTCATGTTGATGACCGGACGTACGTGCAGGCAACCGACCGAGGCATGCGCGTAAACTCCGGCCGTCGTTTCGTGACTTCGGATAATGGTCAAGAAGCGGCCGATAAAGCTGCTGAGCTTTTCCGGCGCCACCGCGGTGTCCTCGACAAATGAAATGGATTTGGAATCGCCCTTGGTGGCCGTTGATAATCCCAACGCCGATTCCCGCAAGCTCCAGATGCGAGCCTGTGCCGCGGGGTCCGTCTCAGAGTGGTAGTGATACCCGAGATTTCTAGCGCGGAGGTCCGCTTCGAGCGAGCGCAAACGCGGGGGGAGATCCTCTTTGCGGTCGCCGTAGAACTCAACGCAGAGCGTCGCCGCTGGATCGCCCTGGACGATCGCGCTGCGGATACGATCAAGCCCGATGTTCTGGCGGGTGTTGTCCAGAATGGCCTTGTCCATCACCTCGACAGCCGAGGGCTTGTGTTCGAGGATCACCGGCGCGGCCGATAGCGATTCCAGCAGGTCGTGAAAACCGATGACCATTACAGCTTTCGCTTTGGGCAGCGGCACCAGGCGCAGCTTCGCTTCCAGAACTACACCCAGAGTTCCCTCCGAGCCGACCATGATCTTGGCGAGATTTACCGGTTTCGCGGGATCGGTGAACTCATCGAGGTTATAGCCTCCCACACGCCGCAGGATCTTGGGGTAGCGGCGGTCGATTTCGGCGGAGTACTCTTCGGCCAGGGTAAGTACGGTGCGATAGCACGCCGCCTCGAGTGTGTCTCCGCTGGGGATTTCGTTGCGCGGGATTTCACGGAAATCGACAATGCTCGCGTCGGACAGAATGACCGTCTGCTCTAGCACATGATCGATCGTCTTACCATAAATTACGCTGCGCGCTCCACACGAATTGTTGGACATCATGCCGCCGATGGTGGCGCGGCTGGCTGTCGAAATATCGGGAGCAAAGCGCAGTCCGAGAGGCGCCAGTTGAGCGTTTAATTCATCGAGGACGATGCCCGGCTCCACTCGCGCCCAGCGCTCTTCGGCATTCACTTCGAGGACGCGATTGTAATACTTCGAGGTGTCGACCTGAATGCCTTCACCGATCGCCTGGCCGGCTTGCGATGTACCGCCGCCTCGCATGGTGAGCGGACAGCGGAAGCGATGGCAGATCTCCACCGTGCGAATAATGTCCTGGCGAGTCTTGGGAATAACAAGCCCGAGCGGGCGGATCTGATAAACGCTCGCGTCGGTGGAATACAAGGCGCGCGAAATCGCGTCAAAACGAATCTCTCCGTCGAGTTGCCGCTCCAATTCGCGGCGGAGTACCTCGGCGTCGACTAGGTTTGCGTCCGCCTTAGGTACGGGCGTTCCCGCGGTGAGTTGTACGAGGTTCAATGTGTCATTATCGCACCGACCTAGTGAAGACTGAGTGGCGAGCGCACTTCTTGACGCATCTTAGGTTTTTGTGCGCGGAGTGCGCGAAATTTTAATGTTTGGCGGCTGGGGCTGCGCTACGCATCGCGATCACCTCGGTTGATCGTAGCAAGCGGGTCCGCCGGGCGTTGGGATGTGCAGGTGTAAGTGGTTGGGCGTAGAGTGCGAAAAATTCCTGATGGAGTTGTTACCGCATGGAGGACTCATTTTAAGCATTGCCTGGAACCGCTGACCGCGATAGGCTGGACGAATGGCGGAACCGCTGAGGACCGAGTCCATACCGCTGGTGACTGGAGCGGACGGTGTCGTGCGGGTACACGGCACACGCGTTACGCTGGAGACTCTGGTGGCTGCCTTCGTTGAGGGCGCCACAGCAGAGGAGATCGCACAACAATATCCGTCCGTTTCCCTTGCCGACGTCTACCAAGTGATTGGATACTACCTGCGGCACTCGGCCGAACTGGAGCCCTACTTGGCACGGAGGCGACGGGATATTGCCGACACCATGCGGGCGAATGAGGCCACTTGGCCGTCGGCCGGTATCCGTGATCGTTTGCTGGCCCGGCGCGAGAGGTAGTCTTGCGCCGGCTAGCCGACGAGAACTTCAACAACGATATTCTCCGCGCATTAAGCCGCAGGGGGCCCGGCATCGACATAGTTCGCGTTCAGGATGCCGGTCTCACGGGAGCCGATGATGAAGCGATTCTCGCGTGGGCGGCTGAGCAGGACCGGGTGCTACTTACCCACGACGTGTCGACGATTACCGCTCAGGCGTATCGCCGCGTAATGAAGGGAGATCGAATGCCTGGCGTGTTCGAGATCCATCGTGGTTTTCCGATCAGCGCTGCCTTCGGCGACATTATCCTTCTGACAGGTCCGATATCTACCGCTTCGTTAGGCCGCTGTACCGAGCAGAGTCCTGTGAGCGGTGAGTCCGCCAGACGACTGGGCTACTTGCTGCCTTTTAACAGCGCTTCCAACGCGGTCACACCGGCCTGCGCTACCTGGGCGTCCTGTTGCGAACTCCCACCGCTGACGCCGATGGCGCCGATCACTTTGCCGTCGGCCATCAGCGGGATGCCGCCTTCGACGGGCAAGGCTCCGGGCAACTTTATTAGCGCAGTGCGACCGGCGGTTACCTGGTCTTCAAAGGCCTTGGATGGGCGCTTGAACCGCAGCGCAGTTAGAGCTTTCTCGATGGAAACTTCCTGACTGCCGATCTGCGCGTCATCCAGCCGCTCCAGAAAGATGATGGTGCCACCGTCGTCCACTACAGTGATGAACATCTGCAATCCGTTCTTCATGGCTTCTTTCTCCGAGGCCATTACGATCTGCTTGGCGACCGCGAGATTCAACGCTTTCTTGGTGCTGAGCTGTTGTGCGCCGAGAGTGACGGCGGAAGCGAGTAGAACCGAGAAGAGAAAGTTGATCTTTCGCATATTAATGGCAAGGCTAGCACAGACCTGTAATCTCACGGCTTCGCGGGATCCGGCGCAGGAGGGCCACCTGGAGGCGCCGCTGCGGGGAAGGAAGACGGAAGGGGCCAATTGCCCTCGTAGGGCGGCCAATTCGGAAGCGGGACGTCGGCAGGCGGATAGTACATCGCGGCATAAATACCGCGAACCTTATTGTTCTCGATTACAAACCATTCGGTGAGCAAGTTTCGCCGAATCGTCGATCCGGGTGGCCGGATGAAAATGACCATGCCCAGGAGCACGCCGGCGTCTTCATCCACAACCGGGAAACGGCGGGCCGCGGTCGCTGCGATTTGCATTTGCTCCATGTTAGACGCGCAGTCGCCAAACACCGTGAACTCTCCGGGCTTGCCGCCGAGCACGGGCATGCGGCGTCCGGTCATGGTGGCGCCATTTTCGATGCGAGCGCATCCCGGATGGGCGAGGATGACGGAGCCGTCGTGCGTTTGCAATCCGTCAAAGTAGCTGTTGGCGGCCGCGATCATGGCTTCGCGGGAGGAACGAGCTTCTTTCACGACGGGATGATCCGGTGGCGGGGCCGCTACCAGTCCATCGATATTCAGCTCGCCGCCGGGTGGCTTTCGGCCAATGACCCATTCGGCTTCCGTGATTTTTCGCCGATCCACTTTGAGGCGCAAGGTAGCCACAGCAGCGTCGCTGCCTTCCTCGATCGTTCCGAAGTAGCCGGCGGATTGATTGACCGGGTCCACATAGCGCCTCTGAATTTTGCCGAGCGCGGTGAATGTTTTCCAAACGCCATTGCCCGGCTTTACAGCGACGGCATTATCAGTCTCCCGGAAACCGGCAAATAGCGGCGCGGAGGAAGGATCGTGCTTTAGAACCGCACCCATATATCGATCCAGAACGTCTCTTAGGCAGGCGCGGCCGCAATCCGGCGTTGCGGCGAATGCGCTCGCGCTTCCGAGGAAGGCTAATAAGGAATAGGCGAAAATGCGCGCACCCATAAAGAACGAGGATACACTGGCGAGTAGGACGCGATGATGGAAACACCCCCTTCGACCTCGCCGGCCATTGACGGCAAGTTGCCCGCAACCGGCGAGAAGCCGGAGTTCGTTCAGGGGCTAGGGCTGTATAGCGCGACTTGCATAGTGGTCGGTTCGATGATTGGCTCGGGGGTTTTCATTGTTTCGGCCGATATTGCTCGATCCGTGGATTCGCCGGCGCTGTTGATCGCCGCCTGGGTCATCACGGCGATCATGACAATTATCGGAGCTCTCAGCTATGGGGAGTTGGCCGCCATGATGCCTCGCGCGGGCGGTCAATATGTCTATTTGAGGGAAGCGCTCGGTCCGATGTGGGGCTTTCTCTATGGTTGGACTTTGTTTCTGGTTATTCAGACGGGCACGATCGCGGCAGTCGGCGTAGCATTCGGCAAGTTTCTGGGAGTGTTTTTTCCCTCCGTGTCCTCAAGCCATTGGCTTCTAAGAATCGGCCACGTGCCTACTCTCCGGTTGGGATCAATCGCGGTCGGCAATATGGATATCGGTTTGAACACGGCGAACCTTGCGGCCATTGTGATCATCGCCATTGTGACGGTGATCAATATTTTCGGGGTGAAGACGGGAGCGCTGGTGCAAAACATCTTCACCACTACGAAAGCCGTGTCACTCTTAGGTCTCATCGTCATCGCCTTCAGCGTGGGCCGCGATCCGGCAGCCATCTCGCAAAACTTTGGGCCTGGTTGGAGCGCTTTTTGGCACAACGCGTCGGCTTCCGTGCTGCATCCCGTTTCAACCGGCGCTGGTGGCGTGGTAGAGCTAGTGGGACTCTTCGCGGTCCTCGCCATTGTGCAGGTTGGCTCGTTGTTTTCCGCCGATGCATGGAACAACGTTACGTTCACAGCGGGCGAGGTTCGAAATGCAAGCCGGAACCTGCCGCTTTCGCTGGCGCTGGGCACGGGCCTGGTCCTCACGCTGTATATCCTGGCCAATTTCGCCTATTTGAGCGTGTTGCCGCTGCATGGCGATCCGAGCGGAACTTCGGTTCTGGCGCGGGGTATCCAATATGCGTCCGAAGACCGGGTGGCGACTGCGGTGTTAGAAAAGATCTTTCAGTCGTCGGGCGCCTATCTTATGGCTGCCGCGATCCTCATTTCCACGTTTGGATGCGTAAATGGAATGACGCTCGCGGGAGCGCGCGTGTATTACGCGATGAGCCAAGACGGCCTCTTTTTCCGATCGGTGGGCAAGCTTCACCCGCGTTATAGAACTCCGGTCACATCCCTGGTCCTGCAAGGCTTCTGGACCGCGTTGTTGTGCATCTCGGGTTCTTATGGACAGCTTCTCGACTACATCATCTTCGCCGCATTGGTGTTCTACATTCTCACCATTGGGAGCGTGTTCATTCTGCGTGTGCGCGCGCCGAATGCGACGCGTCCCTACCGGGCCTTTGGTTATCCGATTCTCCCGGCGCTGTACATCGTAATGGCGGTCTGGATTTGTTCGGCCCTGTTGCGCTACAAGCCGCAATACACATGGCCTGGGCTGGCGATCGTCTTGTTGGGCGTCCCGATTTACTTCATCTGGTCCCGGGTTGGCGGCGGAAGGCCGTCCTACTGATCCGAACCCGGGAGGCACATCAGCTTCTTGCCATCTTGAAGCTGAATGTAAACGCCGCGCAGGTTGAAACTGCCGTTCTTCGCGCGACCGCCGGTTACTGTGATGCGGTCGCCTGCTTTTATGGTCTTCTGGGTCCAATCTAAGCGGCGGAGTTGACCTGGATTGCCAAGTTCGATTCTCCAGTGTTCGATCGCGTTTTCCTCGCCGGTGACGTCCAGGGAGATGTGAGCGTGCGGGTTTTCCCAATCGAGGCGGGTTACCACTCCCTCGATGATTGTTCCGTGGACTAGATCGTAGGGAGCAATCGAGTGATGTCCACCGAGCGCTGCCGCAGCTAGCATTATTCCGGCGAGTGCGTTCAGGGCGCGCATGAGTTTGCAATATTTATAGCACACTGATTACGTGGGCCACCGGTGATTCATCCTCGTCGGTTTCGTGACTCCGATCTCTTGAAATAGAGCCTCCACTGCTCCCACGGTGATAGAATGCGCGCATGAAGCTCCTCGTCATTGTTCTCTTGGTTACGCTGGCAGCGTTAGCCCAGATCTCGCATCAAGCGACGAAGGGTGACTTCGATCGCTGGATGAAAGAACTCTCGAATTGGGGCCGCTGGGGTAAGGACGATCAGAATGGCACTGTCAACCTGATCACTCCCGCAAAAGTGAAACAGGCGGCATCGCTGGCAAAGCAGGGAATCACTGTTTCCCTGGAGCATCCGGTGCTTACGGAACAGGCTCCCGATAACAGCAATCCGCTTACACACACTATGACTGCGACCGGCGAAAATCCCTTAGCCGGCGCATACGCCATGGATCGTTACGATATCGCCTATCACGGATACGCCCATACGCACATGGACGCGCTCAGCCACGCATTCCAGAACGGCAAGATGTACAACGGTTATCCGCAAAGTTCTGTGACGAAGGCTGGTGCGCAAAAGAATGACATTACTGCCTTCCAGAACGGCATCGTAACGCGGGGAGTGCTGGTTGATATCCCACGATTGAAAAATATTCCGTATCTCGAACCCGGCACGCCCATTTTCGTGGAAGACATCGAAGCCTGGGAGAAGAAGTCCGGCGTAAAAATCGGGAGCGGCGATGCCGTCTTTGTTCGTACGGGACGCTGGACGCGCCGCGCGGAAAAGGGTCCGTGGAACGCAGCGCAAATTCTCGCCGGGTTGCACGTCTCGGTCGTACCTTGGCTAAAGCAGCGCGACGTCGCCATCCTGGGAGGAGACGGCGTGAGTGACGTTATCCCATCGCAGGTGGAAGGCGTCACTCAGCCCGTCCATTTTCTTATGCTGATTGCGCTCGGATCGCCGCTATTCGATAACTGCGATTTGGAAAAGCTGGCGGAAGCAGCGAATCGATTGAACCGGTGGGAGTTCATGTTCACCGCCGCGCCCATGGCGGTACCGGGTGGCACGGGATCCCCGTTGAATCCGATCGCAGTGTTTTAGTAACACTTTTCGCCTCGTGCATTCACCAAGCAAGGAGGACAAACGGCACCTTACGGAATCACTGTTTCGTGGCTGACTTTCCTTGACATACGCCAAAAGGCTGAAATATACTGCCTGCACGTTCCCGTTCTGAAAAGGGGGGTTTTCGCATGAAGCTAGTTCTTTACGGCCTCGGTCTTGTAGTCGCTTCCGCCACGGTTTGGGCGCAGGCGATTTCCACATCTCAAATTAACGGTACGGTGCAGGATGCGAGCGGTCTGGCCGTGCCTGGCGCCGAAGTGAAGGCCACCCAAACAGCCACTGGGCTGGTGCGAAGCGTCATGACAGGGACAGACGGCCGTTACGTTGTGACGGATTTGCCAGTCGGGCCTTATCAACTGGAAGTCAGCAAGCAGGGCTTCAACAAATACGTGCAATCGGGCATCATTTTGCAGGTAGGCAGCAATCCGACCGCGGACGTCACATTGAAAGTCGGTTCTGTGAGCGAGCAGGTCCAAGTGGAAGCCAACGCAAGTTTGGTGGAGACGCGGAATTCGGGAGTCAGCGGAGTGATCGATAATCAGCGGGTCCTTGAGCTGCCGCTGAACGGGCGGCAGGCCACTGAGCTGATCTTTCTCTCCGGGATGGCCACAATCGTGAACGGCGCGGGTTTAAATTCGGGAGTCCGGAATTTTCCGACAGTGGACATTTCGGTGGCTGGCGGGCTATCCAATGGCCTCACGTTCCGGCTGGATGGAGCAACGCACAACGACCCTTACAATAACTTGAACCTGCCACTGCCGTTCCCGGATGCGCTGCAGGAATTCAAAGTGGAGACTAGCGCACTGCCGGCGCAATACGGGCATCATTCGTCTGCTGCGGTGAATGCCGTGACGAAATCCGGGACCAATGAAATACACGGCGACGCTTTTGAATTCATCCGCAATGGCGACGTCAACGCCCGCAACACTTTCGCCACGACGGTGGATCAGCTGAAACGCAACCAATTTGGGGGCACGGTCGGCGGACCGATCCTCAAGAACAAGCTCTTTTTCTTTGCCGGAGAGCAGACCACGCTGCAACGAACCGCGCCGACCACCAACATCGCTTTCATCCCCACGGCTCAGATGCTGGGCGGCGACTTTACCGGGATCACTTCCGCGGCGTGCAATACAACGGGGAAGCCTATCACTCTGCCGCTCCCGTTTGTCAACAACCGCATCGATCCAGCATTGTTCTCGGCGCCGGCAATCAATATCTTGAAACTCAAGGGATTCCCCAGCACCACCAATCTCTGTGGCCAGGTCCAATTTGGCCGTAAGACGAATAGCAACCAATATGATTCGCTGGCGCGAGTGGATTACCAAAAGAGCGACAAGCATTCTTTGTTCGGGCGGTATCTGCAAGCGCGCTTAGACCAGCCATCGGATGCCGATCCTAGTAACCTGCTTTCGGGATCCACGGCTAATCTCAATTTCCGTACTCAGTCGGTTGTTTTGGGGGACACCTACCTGATCGGCGCGGGCACGGTTAGTTCCTTCCGCGGAACGCTGAATCGATCGGCGGTACCGAAGATTAATCCGCAGGTTTTCTCGCCGACCGATGTGGGAATCAACATGTGGGTTGGCGTGCCGGGACTAACGCGCATTGCCATGACGAATGGATTTAATCTTGCGTCCAACAACGAGACCCCCAGCACCTACAACACGACCGATTTCGAATTTTCCGAGGATGTCAGCCTGGTTCGCGGCGCGCACCAGATCGGATTCGGCGCCGACTTCATCCGCGCGTATCTGAATGCTTCCTCGGGACTGAACGCTTCGGGCCCCTTCACGTTTAGCGGCCAGGTTACCGGATTGGCTTTGGCCGATTTTCTGATCGGGAAGCCATCTGCATTCACGCAAGCGACGACGACGTTAGCCTACGATCGCATGAATTACGTGGGGCTCTACGTACAAGACGCCTGGAGAGCCACCTCTCGTCTCACGATCAGTGCCGGCTTGCGGTGGGATCCTTACCTCCCGCTAGAGGCCAAGTACGGCTGGACGGCCCATTTCGATCCCACGCTATTCACCCAAGGCGTGCACAGCAGCGTGTACGTCAACGGGCCAGCGGGACTCGAGTTTCCCGGCGATGCCGGATATCCCGGCGGCGGCGTAGCGAATCGCCGTTTGAATAATTTTGCTCCTCGTCTGGGAATTGCCTGGGATCCGCGAGGGGACGGGCGCACGTCCATTCGCGCCGCTTACGGGAGATTTTTCGACCTCGCGGCCCTCAATAACTACATTGGGTTTTCGCAAAGCCCGCCTTTCGGCAATAATACGACCATTAACTTCCCGGTGAGTTTTCAGAATCCGTGGCAAGGCGTACCGGGCGGCAACCCCTACCCGCTTAGCATTAGCAAGACGGCTCCCTTCATAAACTTTGGCTCGCAAGAGAACTTTCTTTTGGACCCCAAGACGACGTACTCCCAGCAGTGGAACCTCAGCATCCAACGGCAGCTCGGGACAGACTGGCTGGCCTCGGCGAACTATGTAGGTTCCAGCACCATGCACATCTGGGGTGGCGACCAGGTGAATCCAGGCGTGTACATTCCCGGCAGCTGCGTGATCAATGGAGTCACCACCAATCCGTGCTCAACGGCCGCCAATGTCAATTTCCGCCGTCTACTGTATCTACAGAACCCTGCGGAGGGAACAAAGTATGGCAGCATCTCGCAGTTAGACGCCGGCGGAACCGCCAGCTACAATGGCCTGCTGCTCATGCTCCAGCACCGGACTACTAAGGGTTTTACGGTGCAGGGCAGTTATACCTGGTCGCACTGTATCGCCGATTTAGCGAATCCCGAGCTCTCGGTGGCCGGTTTGAATTTTGAGATCCCCGGCAACCGCGGGTTCGATCGTTCCAATTGCATATTCGGGGACCGGCGGCATCTCTTCAATTTATCGACGGTTTATGAGACGCCGAAGTTTTCCAATTCGACCATGCGGCTGCTGGCCAGTGGATGGCAGGTTTCGACGATCATCCGGCTTGAGACTGGCCCATACATCACGATAACTAGCGGACTCGATCAAGCGTTGACGGGACAAACCACTTACGAAAGGCCTAACCAGGTGCTTGCCGACCCGTATCAACCGGACAAGACCGCCAATAGCTACCTCAATCCGAAAGCCTTCCAGCAGCCTGCTCTGGGGACGTACGGCAATATCGGTGAGGGCAACATTCTTGCGCCGGGCGCTGTCTATATCAATGCCGGCGTGACGCGGACGTTCAGAATTCGAGAAAGACAGAGCATCCAGCTCCGGTTCGAGGGCTTCAACATCCCCAACCATGTAAACTTGGGTCCACCCAATGGTTTATCCGGAAACGGCACTTCCACCTCGACGGCTGGATTTATCACGTCAACGGCGGCGCTCAACAGCCCGAATTTCGGAAGGATTCTGTCGTCGGACGATCCGCGGATTTTGCAGGGCGCGCTGAAGTTTGTGTTTTAACGAAAGCGTGGGCCTGCGGATCTATACTAAAACCCATGAGCGCCACTGTCGTAGCACCCCCGACAAAGTCCACCGCAAGCCCCAAATGGGTCTGGCTGGCAGTGGCGATTGTTTTGGGAATCGGAATCGCGGCTCTACCAACACCGCACGGATTAACGCGGCCGGCGCATTTGGTCCTCGCGATAACCGCGTTTGCCGTAGTGCTTTGGGCATGTCAGGTGATGAACAACGGCGTGGCATCGGTACTGATGATGGGCCTGTTGATCGTGGCAGGAATCCGGCCGGTGTTGGTACTGAGCGGCTTCGGTCAACCGCCTTACTGGATCTTGGTCACCGTGCTCTTCTACGGCTTCGCGATGAAAAAAACGGGATTGGCGGAACGGCTCTCCTATTACATTCTGTCGCTGTTCCCGGCCAGTTACTGGGGCATTCTGACGTCGTTCTTCATCATTGGTTTCCTGCTTGCACTGGGCATCCCTTCCATGACGGTTCGAACCGCGATCATGACACCCATCGCCTGGGCCTTGGTGCAGTCACTCGGCCTTCCGAATCGCAGCCGGGGTGCCGCCTTGATCGTGCTGACTACGGTGGAGATGGCCGTCGTACCCGGTATCGCGTTTTTATATGGTTCACTGACGGGGCCGATCGTTGCCCAGGCGTTCCAGGTTAAGCAGATTCCCTTGACCTGGCTCGGCTATGCGCAAGTGGTCACCTTGCCGACGCTGCTTTTGTGTGCGCTCATTCTGGTGGGAAATCAGATCGTCTTGCGTCCGGAAGCGCCGCTCGAGGCTTCCTCGGCATTCGCCAAGGAGCGATTGCGCGCACTCGGCTCCTTCAAGCGCCCGGAGTTGATTACAGCCGTTATTGTGGCCCTTTCGATCGTCTTTTGGGCAACGGACCGCATCCACCATCTGCCCGCATTTGTAATTGGAACGATCGCCGTGGCCGCGTTCGCCATGACGGGAATTCTGCGCGATGAGGAGTTGGGAACCGGGATCTCCTGGAGCCTGCTGCTGTTTCTGGGAGGAATTTTCGGTTTAGCGAACGTAATGCAAGACTACAAAGTGGCGGATTGGCTCGCGGGATTTTTCGTGCCAGTCGCGCACCAGATCGTTTTTAGCCCGGTGATTGTAATGATCGTGATGGCGCTGGCGATGTACGTTCTCCGATTCATCGATCCGTCGAGCTTCATCGCCGTTTCGGTGCTGTTCCTGTCCGTGGTCGACGTGACCACCGCGGCCGGAATTCCGCCGGTGGTCTTGATGGCGCCCATCATTATGGCTTCGGTGCCATTCTGGGTTTCCTATCAGAATTTCTGGGTCGCCATGGGCGAAGGCATCACGTCAAATCAGGCATTCAGCGCGGGACAGCGCGTGCGACTTGCCAACGCCTATGCCGTGATCACCGTAATATGTTTGGTGGTGGCGGTCGGCTATTGGAGATTGATCGGCGTATTAAAGTAGGAACGAGGCTGCATGATTATCGATTGTCACGGGCATTATACGACGGCGCCAAAAGAGTTGGAAGCGTTCCGCCAAAGCCAAATCGCCGGTTTAACCGATCCTTCTCAGACTCCTTCGAAAGCGTCTTTAAAAATCAGCGACGATCAGATTCGTGAAAGCCTCGAAAAAGCACAGCTCAAGTTCCAGCGCGAGCGCGGAACGGATGTTACGATCTTTTCTCCGCGCGCGTCCGCAATGGCGCACCATATCGGCGATGCGAGCACCAGTGCGCTGTGGTCCGAAGTCTGCAATGAACTGATCCATCGGGTGTGCACGCTCTACCCCGACAACTTTGTAGGCGTCTGTCAATTGCCGCAATCGCCAGGAGTGCCGCCGGACAATTGCATTGGCGAGTTGGAACGCTGCGTGAAGCAATTTGGCTTCGTGGGGTGCAATTTGAATCCCGATCCTTCGGGCGGCCATTGGACATCGCCGCCTTTGACCGATCGTTGGTGGTACCCGCTGTACGAAAAAATGGTGGAGCTGGATGTGCCGGCTATGGTCCACGTCAGCTCGTCCTGCAATTCGAATTTCCACGCAACGGGCGCGCATTACATCAACGCGGACACGACGGCCTTTATGCAGTTCTTAACATCGGATTTGTTCCGCGATTTTCCCGCGCTGAAATTCGTGATCCCGCATGGCGGGGGAGCTGTGCCTTATCACTGGGGCCGGTATCGCGGTCTAGCGCAGGACTTGAAGCGGCCACCTCTCGGCGAGTTACTGCTGAACAACGTGTTCTTCGATACGTGTGTCTACCATCAGCCGGGTATCGACCTGCTGTTGAAAGTGATACCCATCGAAAACATCCTGTTTGCGTCCGAAATGGTCGGAGCGGTGAAAGGGATCGATCCGGAGACCGGTCACCATTTCGACGACACGAAGCGGTATATCGACGGGGCGCCTCAGCTGAGCGGCGAGGACCGCCGGAAGATTTGTGAAGGCAACGCGTACCGCGTCTATCCTCGGCTACAGGCATGTTTAGCCGGACAAGCGGGAACTGCTCGAAGCGCGGGTTGACTGCCGCTCACTTCAGCTTCGCCGCGATTTTTGCGATACCGGCGTTGGCGCAAGCCTCATCATTCACACCCGCCGGCGTGCCCGCTGGAGCGCCGCTGACGCCCACTGCCGCGATCACCTCTTTGCCGGCTTTGATGGGCACGCCTCCCGCGAGAGCGACAATACCTTCGATGTTCGGCATCGGTATGTTGACCCATTGCTGAGCCACCTCCCCTGAGTTTCTTCTCTGCGAGGCCGCCGTGTACGCTTTCTTACGGCTCAAATCGATGGTGTGTGGGGCCGCGCCATCGTCGCGCAACTGCAGCTTGATCAGTCCCTCTGCGTTGACCACAGTTACGCTCACGCGGTATCCATCAGCTCGGCATTTGTCGATCGTTCCTTGGACGACAGCCTGAGCCATTTCCGTCGAAAGAGCTTTTTGTGACACGAGCCCTTGCGCCCGTGCCGGCATGAAAGCGAAACCGAGCAGTGCTGCCAAGACGGCGCCCGTTGTCGCAGATTGTTTGTATAACATGTGATTCCTCCGTTAATTGTCGATGACCGATGCAACGATCCGCTGCACCATCCCATCCATGGCCTGATTCCGATACCAGTGCCAGACGAACACGATATCGTGGTCGGGGTCGATCCAGATGGTGTTCCCGCCGTTGCCTATAGCCGCAAAGCTGGAGGCTGGTCCGCTGGGCCACTGCTGCCGCTTGGTATTCAGCCACCACAGGTACCCGTAGTCGGGCCCGTGCTCGCTCGGAGTGACAGCATCCTTCAACCATTTCTCGGAGACAAGTTGGCGATTGCCCCAACGGCCATGATTCAAGATCAGCAGTCCGAAGCGCGCCAGATCCTCCGAGTTGATCCAGAGACCGCCGCCCCAACGCGTGCCGCCGCTGACCGAGCCCACCTGATGTCCCTCAATTTCAACGGTCGAATTGTTGTAGGGCACCCAGCGCCAATCCTGCGATGCGCCGATCGGGTCCATGATGCTGGTCTTGAGAACATCGGGTACGCCTCTGCCGAACAAGCGCAGCAG
>Ga0207066_1047_pt1 | contig 31562 bp, 31 predicted proteins | sample Alteio_BWMinCont_24_FD_153490 | JGI IMG/M metagenome (GOLD analysis project Ga0207066, IMG submission 153490) | Enriched cells from forest soil in Barre Woods Harvard Forest LTER site, Petersham, Massachusetts, United States -... | ecosystem: Environmental > Terrestrial > Soil > Temperate forest >...
AAAACCAGTATCATAGCCGTATCCTGCCAGTCGAAGTCCCAGTTCAATGCCACCCAGCACGACCAACGGAACGAAAATCATCGCAAAAAGGCGCATCAGCCACAGACGGCGTCTTGAAACTGGGCTTGGAGGAATCATAACGGTGACCTTAAATGGCTCTTGTTTGGCCGGCTTTTACTGAAATAAAGCCTCGAAATTTTGTAAGTCGCCCCAATTTAACAGGATATAACCACTTTCCACAATCAAAAACATCACCGTTTTAACCCGATGATCTGGCATATTTAAGATTCTTCTCAATTATTTTTTCAAAAACCATTGACAAAATCAATCTAATATAGTATAAAGTATGACGTTCCAGTTAAATATCAGTAAATAAACAGGCAGAAGTCAACTAAACAACTAACTATATGAAAATGTTAAATAAAATTGTCGGCAGTAGTATTGGGGTTGCCGCAGCACTTGCATTGAGTGCGTCAACCACACAGGCGCAAAACCTTGTTGATCCAGGTTTTGAGAATCCCTTTCAAACCACTGCAAATCCAATAACTGTTGCAGGAGTAAATCAAGGTTGGGCGCTCTTTAATGGGGCCAGTAGTGCGGGCCAGAGTGATATGAGTGCCTCAATTTATTCTCCTCATAGTGGCAGTGACGCGTTGCTTGAAACAGCTCTTGTAAACAATAACTGGAATCCTGCAGGAGCCTATCAGGTAATTAGCGGTATCACTCCAGGTGCCACATATACGTTTAGTGTATGGGCTTTAACCGATACGGCTAATGATGCCTACGCTTCAACGGCTGGTCTCCTGATTCAGCTTGGCTTTGAGACTGCCGCCTTGGGTGGTGCAGACTCCGTTCAAAATCCTGGTCATACCGTTGGAATCGACCCTGCTGTTCCAACTCAAGGTGTTTGGACTAAATTTTCTGTTAACGCTACGGCGCCCGCAGGAGAAACAGATGCCATTGTGTATCTTATGTTTCAGGACAACGGTAGCACACCCGCAACGGAAAATGTGTATTATGATGATGCTTCCTTAGTGCAAGCAGTGCCGGAGCCAACCACCTTGGCGCTCGCGGGCATGGGATTGGTCGGCTCATTCTTCTTAATCCGCCGCCGGAATAGTTGATTTGTAGTTTGTGTTAAGTCTAATAAAGCCACTCGATGACGAATCGGGTGGCTTTTTTTGTTTGGAAATTGATTCCAAAATTACAAGCCATTAAAAATCGCAGTGATATTTCGCTTCCAATCAGGATCTTCGGCATTGATACAAATGTTGTAGCGGCGCTCGATAAGTGCCGTTTTTTCGGTAGTCACAGATTATTGCCTGCAACCAAATTGAGTCGCTACCGAATTCGGGCAGTTCAAATCACCGGGCTGAATTCGTCGTGATATTATCGTAGACCCGAATATAATCCACCTGCATTTCGCCCGGGAAAACAGTATTTGTATCTGGATTGCCACTGTAGATGCCGCCCACAGCCAGATTCATTATAATGTAAAACGGCTGGTCGAAAGGCGCCGGGTAAGAAGCATTCGCCGTGGACCAATTGGTCTGCGTTTCATAAAGCCGGCCATCCACCGACCAACTGATCGAATTGGTCGTCCATTCCAAAAGGTAAGTGTGGAAATTCGTGGCTCCTTCATTTTGGGGAAAAGTAAAAATCTCCGTGGACTGAAGATGGCCACCGTTTGTGTCTGCGTAATGAATGGTTCCCTGAACAACCGCCGGATAATTTCCACGGTTTTCCATCACATCAATCTCGCCACAGGCTGGCCAGCGGCCATAGGGTGAATGTTCGGGCATCAGCCAAAGCGCCGGCCAGTAACCTTTGCCTTCGGGAACTTTGGCGCGGAACTCGAATCGTCCGTATTTTTTAGAAAAAAGTCCGTGCCCTTTTATGCGTGCCGAGGTATAGGCAAATCCGTTGATGGATTCCTGACGCGCCACGATGTGAAGGACGCCATTGCTGACGCAGACATTATCGGGACGATCCGTGTAATATTCCAATTCATGGTTACCCCAGCCGTTGCGATTGCCCGTCTCGAACTTCCAATGATTGGTGTCAATCGAAGTGCCGTTGAATTCGTCGCTCCAAACAAGCTGCCAATCGCCATAAGCCGTGAATGTTCCCAATACAATTGCCGCGCCACCCATCAAAGGACGCAGTTTTCCGGGACAAATCAATGAAATCAAAGGCCTGAACATTTCAATTATGAAGGCAAACCTACAACCCCATAACTTTTAAAGCAAGCCAGCAATGCCGCCCCCCCCAGATTCGGCTGCCGACCTTACGGCGATGCCAATCTAAAAAAGACACTGGCATTGTTTGGATCGGGCACTACGACAAATGGATTCGTTGTGACACTCACATCAAACCAGTTTCCGACCACCAAGGAATTTGTCTGCGTTTGGAGATGACAGACGATATTCGTCGGCCAGTTTAAAACAAAGTTGCCATTGGATTGAGCCGTGGAAATCTGGAGCGGTGAAGTTTGCTCATAAATGCGCACGTAATCCACCAGAATCTCCTTTGGAAAAGTGTTGGATGCTATGATGGCGCTATCAGACGTGGTGCCAGGGTAGGTGCCCCCCACAGCCAAATTCATAATGAAGAAGAATGGCGCGTTGAAAGGCGATCCGCTGCTCTGGGTTTCATAAAGATTACCGTCCACGAAAAACTGCATTGAAGTGGCGGACCAATCCATCTCGTAAATGTGGAAATTGGTTATCAAATTTCCGACGGGAAAAGTGTATTTTCCCGATTTGCTAACTTCACCGCTTGTTCCGTAGTGGAGGCTGGTTTGGTTAAAAGTCGGATCATATCCGGGGTTTTCCACAACATCAATTTCTCCACAAGCCGGCCAGCCAACCGAGTTAAAATCCGACCCCAGCATCCAAAGAGCCGGCCACATACCGAATCCCGTGGGCATTGCGGCACGCCATTGAAAACGTCCATAGGTAGGTGTGCTGTAAAGCCCCTCGGTTTTCATCCGGGCGGAAGTAAAGTTGAATCCACCCATGGATTGATTCAACGCCACGATGTGCAGGAGGCCATTGCCATCTTCGTAAGCGTTGTTTGTGCTGCTGGTGTAATATTCCCGTTCCTGGTTGCCCCAGCCGGGATTGGAGCCTCCATTGCCGGTTTCAAACGTCCACTTGCTGGTATCAATGGAAGTGCCATTGAACTCATCATCCCATACTATATTCCATTGAGGCGCCACTGGTATCGTGCCGCTGGTTTGGTTCAGCGTGAGGTCATCGAAATACATTGAGCCGTTTGCGTTGTCCGGTCCCTGCTCAAAAATAATTTTATACCTTATATAAGCAGTCCCCGCCGGCGCCACCAGGTTGGTAACCGTGTTGATAACCGTTCCGGGAAGCAGCACCAGTTTCGAGGGATTGGTAAAAGAACACTGGTTTGTTATCTGCAAATCAAACCATGTGTTTAGTCCGCCGTAGTTGGCTATGTTGGCACTACTCACAACATCGGAGCGGTAGTCAGTCAACGCATTTTTTGAAGCATCTAGGAATGTCACTTCAAGCCAGATTTGATCTTCCCCATTGATATTATCACTGGAAAGCGAATAAGCCCAGCCGTCAGCCGAGTAGGTGTCTCCGGGAGCCGAGAGAATGTCCTGATAAATGCCCGTATAATTAGTCGCGCCGGCGAACTGACCGTAAACCTTGTAATAATAGTTCCCGCTATGGGCAACGCTCGCGCCGGACAGGATATAATTGTTGGGTCCGGAAATTGTCCAGTTGGTCAGACTGCCCGTCTCAAAACCCGGATTGTTTAAAATATTTTGTGCGCGCATTTCACCGGCAAATAAAAGAACAATCAATGCGGCGCAGCCGCCGACCGCTCTTGCCAGAAAAACTGTTTTGGAAATTCCAGTCCGAAAATTATTAACAATGATGCGATGTGTCATGGTAAGGATGATTCTCTTTGTTCAAGCCAGGCATTATCTCCAGAATTTGGGTCACTTGCAAAGCTTGAGCCACCTGCTGTTGGTGGATTCAAAACGTTCTTATCTTTCCAACCCCTGATTTCCGCGTGCCCATCGGCAAACGAAAGAGCGCTGGCACTCCCATGACGCGTTGACGGAACATTTACCCAGTGATTAGGATCTCCCGGACTGCCGGCAAAAAAACCGTCATCTATGGATTTCTCGTTTTCATCTATTAAAACAAATGTCATTGACGGTCCGGGTATGGAGATGTCCGTGTCCTTATAAAATATGCGCGCCTTGGTAGAACCTCCAATACCTATTGAGAAGGCATCCTTGTTTGGATATGGACTCAACCAACAGTTCATCGAATAACTGCGAGGCCTGGGTCCAAAATTGATAGGACCAAACTTAAAGATCGTCGGATCCGCCGGACAATGATAAACATTAATAGCTTTAACGAACGAATATATGAGGCCATTTTGGATAAAATTCGTTTGAGACGTGGCTAATGCAGCTATAGTCAGGTCCCCTGGACACCATTGAATATATTTACCCCCCGGTAGGATATTGGGGTCATCTTTCATGGCCGGCTGCTCCTTGGTTTCACAATTAGGCGGAAGCTTACCGTTACCGTCGCCATTATACATGACCCATCCCAAGGTCAATTGCTTGAGATTGTTCATGCATGATATCGCTTGAGCCTTCTGCTTGGCTTTGCCCAGTGCCGGCAACAACATCGCCGCAAGGATCGCTATAATCGCAATCACCACCAGCAACTCAATCAAAGTAAAACCATTGCCACTGATTTTTGGTTTCCGGCTTCCGCCATATTCGCCAAAGCTCAAACCGGAACTTTCATCTTTACGGTTTTTAATCATATTCGTGCCGCTCTCAATCAATTCCGTCTTTACAATTTTATTCTACACTATTGAATTAATGTAGCATAACCTAACTAATGGCATTTGCAACAATCAAAAAAACATTTTATCAAACAAATGCCGGAAAAACTGTTGTCCAACTTTTAACTACACACCCGCAATCTCGTTTTATTGAAACTCCGATGGACTTGGACCATTTAAAATGTCGGCCGTTTGCATTTCCCAGACAAACAAAACACACTACATCGCCAATTATTCCTGTTGAAAATTGTTTGAGAATTGCCTCCGAACTTTATTAATTGTGGGATGTCGCTCTTTGGTGAAGCCAGTCTGAATCATAACAACCTGGCTGGCCAGTAATTGTGCCTGTATTTCCTGTAAAATTCTGAATAACCCTATCCTTCCAACTCTTGATTTCCGCGTGCCCGTCGGCAAATGAAAGACCGCAGGCATCGCCATGGCGCGTTGCAGGAACATCCTGCCAATAATTATAGGCTTGAGTTGGATCGCTTACAAAATAGCCGTCGTTGATGGAATGTTCGTTCTCGTCTATTAAAACGTAAGTCATGGAGGGTCCGGGGATGATGATATCCGTGTCCTTAAAAAAATCGCGCGTCCCCTGTGCCCCAACAGATGACCAAGGTTCTATTGGAGCCAGGTAACAATTCATTGAATAACTGCGGACATTGGGATAAAAGGTAGGCCCAAACTTGTGACCACCCAACAGGTCCGCCGGACATTTATAAATGCTCATAGTTTTTACATAAGGGAAAAGACAGCTATTTGTGATATAAGCGGCTGCATACGGGCTAAAAGCATTCATGTTCCCTGCAGCCCACACATAGTCAGCGCCTCCGGGCTGCATGCTGGGATCAGTTGGGAGAGTGCCGGACGCTGGGTGGGTTTGATCCCCGTCGAGCGCAAGCCTGCTGTTGTTGTCACCGGCATACATCACCCACGCTAAAGTCAATTGCTTGAGTTGGTTCATGCATGATATCGCCTGTGCCCTCTGCTTGGCTTTGCCCAGCGCCGGCAACAGCATCGCCGCAAGAATCGCTATAATCGCAATCACCACCAGCAACTCAATCAAAGTAAAAGCATTGCCACTGATCTTCAGTTTTCTGCTTGAAGAATTTTCGCCACATTCGCCAAACCTCAAACTGAAACTTTCACCTTTGCCGTTTTCAATCATATTCATGCCGTCTTTTATATCGTTACTTTATTTTGCTTACTGTTAATCATGGGCATTGCATTTCAAATAGCCTGGCAAAAGCACCTATACTTTTTCCACCGACCCGGTCTTGTAATCCTATTTAGACTGGCGGACGGCTTTGCGTTTGCATGCCGGCCGCCAGAATGAAGACTCATCTTACTGTGCTTGCAGCTTATAGAATCGGCTGGTTGCAGTCACAGTGTCGGTCGCTGTAATGGGATAGTAAAAAGTGCCAACATTGTTAGATGGCAGCGACCCGTAGTTGACATTCGTCTGCCAATTGAGAGGAGCCATGACATTATTCGTCAGCACACTCCAAGTGGCGTCCGTAAGGTTGGTTTTGTAAAGGACTGCAAAACTAAGGCCGGCCTGGCCCGAGAACGACAGATTGACATTGCCGCCACTAACCTTGGCTGTAAAATTCGTCGGCGGCACGACTTTAATCAGCTCCATATCATCCCAGTATACCGCATCTGCAGCCAGTCCCGTAAGGTCGGCTTGCGGATTGTCAGCAGCAACGGGACAATATTCATATACTTGAAAGTTAATCTCACCAATGGTCGCGTTTGTCGGCACGGTAAAGTCACCGCTGGGGAATGTGTTATAGGGAAGATCGTCGGTTAGTCCAATTCCGGCGTTATTCACCACATTCGTCACCGGCAAATAAACCCACTGGTCTCTCGGCAATTGGGCGTGGTAAAGCGTCTGACCATTGTTTGGGCTGCTCGTGTCTATACTGACGTATTGCGCATCTGAATTGGTATAACCCAAACCATAAAGCTTAAACGATTCGAAAGTTGGAGTGCCGGGGACTGTGGTCCCATTTACATCCTTAAACCAAATCTGGAGCCGACAAGTATTGCCGGCGTTAAAATCATTTGAGCTTGATATGTAGGCAAACCCGCCCGCCTTCCAAATGCTGCCCGGTGTGGCTGGAACCGCCTGCCAGAAACCGTTATCGCGATCGCCATTAGCCCCAACCAGCGCAACCGATTTTCCGTCATAAACATTGACCGCATTTGAAGAAGTGCCATAGAAAGCATTCGTCGTTGCAAAATAGCAGCCATTGAAAATGTTCCAAGGCGCCCAAGCCGGGTTGTTTTCAAAACCGGAATTGGCACCCAAAACGTTGACCTTCTGCAATGGGCTTAAAGTCAGCACTGTCAAAGGCACGGGAACACTGCGGATGGAATTGGTGACAGGCGGCGTATTGGTTGATATGTCTGTGACCACCACGTCGTATAGGTCGGCGTCGGCAGCTTGAACGTTGGTAAAGGATATAGTCGAGTTTGTCGTAGGACCATTAATATCGAAAACACCGCCGGTGGATGGCAAGTTCGTTCCGTTTTTCTGCCATTGATACCTCAAGACTTCCGGTTTCTGCGCCCTGGTTGCCACCACCGTGAACGACGCCGGCAAGCCGGCAAAAATTGTCACGGGCAATGGAGCATTTGTAATATCAGGATCGCTTCCCACCAGCTTCACCAAATCACAGTCGTCAAAGTAAACAGCGCCTCCACCGGTTGCTGAATTGGTGTATTCAAGCATATAGCGAACTTTTGCCGTGCCGGGTGGGGCATAAAGAATTGTTGTTGAATTGGTATTATCAAAAGTGGCTTCTTGTGCAGGGTCGGTATCGTAAATGTTTGTCGCCTGAAGACTCACCCAGCCGTTTGAGTCAACAGCCATGGGCGGGGTAAATATCCACGAGACTGCCGGGGGCGCGGGATCAAGAAAGTCTGATCCATACACATTACCCGCCGATTGATTAACCGCGTTAGAAGAAGGCAACAAACCGTTCGTGGCATCATAGAAAGAAACCTGCATGGCAGCGCTTGCTCCGGCTTGGAAGTAATTCGACGCATAGCATATTGCATAACAAGTGGCCGACCACTGCGAGCCTGGATCGGCGGCGATATCCTGATAAATGAAAGCCTGATCAGCAGTGGTGTCGAATAGCTGGAACACATTCCCGCCGGAATGAGCCAGAACATTTCCGCTACCCGCGCCGCCAATCAGACTATTAGTCGAAACGGCGTAAATGTAGCCGGTGAGTGAGACATTCCAGTTTGTCAACCCGTTTTCAGCACCCGGATTAAGCAAGACATGCCCCGGAAGGGTTTCGTTTTGTGCCTTGGCGGTACCGCCGCAGAAAATGAAACCGGCAAGAACGGTCGCACAGGCCAGATTACCAATGGTTGAATTTATCCGACGCGCGCTGGATTGAACCGACGAACCGGATAACCGAGGATTTTTTTTGAAAATGCTCATGACGATAACTATAGGTTTTTTAGTGGTTGTTAGTGAATTTGTAGTAATTTATATCACGCATGGAATTAAGTGTCAATACATATTTCGAGCGGGTTACGGCCTGTTTCAATCCTGGAATCATCGAATTCGCCAGTCGGCACCATCAGATGCCGGTAATAAATGAGTTTGGTAAAGCAGGGATGAAAGCGGTTCTGTAAAAGTGAAGACGACGTGGCTGCTTTGAGTAAGCTGCAACTTGCGAAAATTGCCCGTATGCGCCGGAAATTCAATTTCAACTTTGAAGTCGGCGCGGCGAATGGTTACGCTGCCGCCATGTCACGCAAGACGGCATCAGATTCGGCCAACGGTTTCGGCGACGTCATCGGCGTCGGCCTGCTCGCCACCGCGCTGCTGCTGCTCATTGCGCAACTGTCGTTTGACCGCAATGACATCTCGTTCCTGACCACAAAAGTCAATCCGTCTGCGCATAATTGGATCAAGCTGCCGGGTGCGTATCTGGCATGGGCTTCCTTTTTGCTCTTGGGGATAACCGGTTATGTTTTGCCGTGGCTGCTCGCAACCTTCGGCGTCGCGTATCTGCTGAATTTTCTTGGTTACTTGCGCGAGCGCCTGCGCTGGTCATTGCTGTGGTCGTGCGTTTTGTTGATGTCGCTGACTGGACTGCTTTACATTATGGACAATGCGGGGTGGCTCGGAAAAATCCGTGAAAGCATCGGATCGCAAAGCGCAGGCGGCTGGCTCGGCTTCATCACTTACGGACAAACGCAAAATCGGAACTACGGCTTTTCGATGCTGGGACCGCTCGGCGCGACGATTGTTTATGCGGCTCTGTGTTTGATCAGTCTGCTTTTTCTGACAAATTTCCGGCTCGGTGAATGGATTCGCACCCTTCTGCAAAAAGATTCCGCAGAAATCGAAACGGAAAAATCCGGCGACGAAGCCGTTCTCGAACGTCGCGCAAGAGAACTCGAAAGACAGGCGAAAAAATTGCAGGAAGAAGTGGCGCGTTCCGGCCTCGGTGCGGACGGGCTGCCCGTTCCTGAACCGACCGTGCGCGATTTGAGCGTGCCGCAGGCCAGGCAGGGGCGTTTCAGGAAAACCACTTTGCCCGAATCGCACAAGCCGATTGGGCCAGCTCCCGCCGACGAAGGCGAAATAATTCCCGCCAGGGAAATCGTCGCCGCCGCGACGGAAGAAATCCCCGGCAAAAAAACGGATGAGGCAAAAATTTCCGAACCAAAAATTGAAGAACCGGCTGCCGAAAAAATTGAACTGGAAAAATTCGCCGGGGAAAAAGCCGAACCTGAAATCAAAATCAGCGGAATTGCGCCGGCAAAACCGAAGCCAAAAAAGCCGAAACCCATCACCGTCGCCTCGACGCCGATGATCGGGAATTACCAGTTGCCCTCGATGGATTTTCTGCAGCACGCGGACATGACCGTCAAGCCGACCGAGTCGAAGGAGGAACTCATGGCCAACGCGCGGCTCATGCAACAGACGCTCGCGCAATTCGACATCGAAGTTTCGCTCGGCGACATCACAAAAGGCCCGACCATCACGCGCTACGAATTGCATCCCGCGCCCGGCGTGAAGCTGGAAAAAATAACCGCGCTCTCCAACAACATCGCCGCCGCGCTCAAGGCCGAGCGCATCCATATCCTCGCGCCCGTGCCCGGAAAAAGTTCCGTCGGCGTGGAAGTCCCCAACGCGATCAAAACCAAAGTCATCATGCGCGATTTGTTCGAGTCGGACGAATGGCGCAATTCGAAGGCAAAAATTCCCATCGCGCTCGGTAAGGACGTTTACGGCCACCCGATTGTCGCCGACCTCGCGGAAATGCCGCATCTGCTGATCGCCGGCAGCACCGGCTCCGGCAAATCCGTTTGCATCAATGCCATCATCGCGTCGCTGCTCTATCGCTTTTCGCCCGACCAGTTGCGCTTCGTGATGATTGACCCGAAAGTTGTCGAGCTTCAGCAATACAACGCCCTGCCGCACCTCGTCGTGCCGGTCGTGACCGATCCGAAAAAAGTTCTGCTCGCCTTGCGCTGGGTCGTCAACGAAATGGAAAAGCGCTACCAGATTTTTGCGCGCGTCGCCTGCCGCAACATCGGCACCTTCAACGCGCGGCCAAATAAAAAACTCGTTCCGCAGGAACCCGAATTGCCGCTCACATCGAAAAAAGAAAAAGTCGAGCCGGGCGCGGATGGTTTTGCCGTCGAAGTGGACGAACAAATCGTCGTGCCGCGCGAAGAGGACATCGTCATTCCTGAAAAGTTGAGTTACATCGTCGTCATCATTGACGAGCTGGCGGACCTGATGCTCGTCGCACCTGCCGACGTGGAAATGGCCATCGCGCGCATTACGCAAATGGCGCGCGCGGCGGGAATCCATTGCATCGTCGCCACGCAACGACCGAGCGTTGACGTCATCACCGGCGTCATCAAGGCGAACATCCCGGCGCGCATTGCATTTCAAGTCGCGGCGAAAGTTGATTCGCGCACGATTCTCGACGCGATGGGAGCGGACAAATTGCTTGGCAAAGGTGACATGCTTTATCTGCCGCCCGGCTCGGCGAAGTTGAACCGCGCGCAGGGTGCGCTCATCACCGATCATGAAATCCAGACCGTTGTGGACTTCATCGCCAGGCAGGCCAAGCCGAGTTATGAGATGGAAATCCACCAGCAACTTTCCAAGCCCGCGGCCAGCTTCGGGAACGAAAGCGGCATTGACGAAGACGAGGAAATCATCCAGCAATGCATCGAAGTCATCCGCAGCGAGCAAAAGGCGAGCGTCTCACTGATGCAACGCCGCCTGCGCCTCGGTTACACGCGCGCCGCGCGCATCATGGACGAACTGGAAAATCGCGGCATCGTCGGCCCGGGCAAAGGCGCCGAGCCACGCGATATTTTAATTGATCTGGACGGCGGCGGCGCGGACGGCGCGGGACAGGAAGCGGTTTAACCACAAAGACACAAAGAAGAAAAATCCTGGTGACTTTGTGCCTTGGTGGTCTTATTTCTGCGGATACTGCCAGACCCAATCGCCTTTTGTCCGGTCAATTGAACCGTTCTTTGTAAGGACGACTTGTCCGCCGTCGTCTGTTTCATTCCAGCCGACGGAATAAAGAACGAACTGGCCATTCGCTTCACGCCGATAATGCAACGGCTGACCACCGATGATGTCATGCGGAATTTGCGCGATGAACTGCGGCGTGAGCGCGTCGAGCGTTTCGGGACATTTGCCGTGCGCGAGACGATAACGTTCCAGCGCACAGGCAACGCGGGCTAAATCAACGCTCGATTGAATGGTCGCGATTTTCCTCACAGTGGCGTCAATGGCGGGAAATAACATCAATGCCTGAACTTTGTAAGGTGAATAATGTTTCTTCTCCGTTTGAACAGCATCATTGGCACGCTGCAAAGCTACCGGTGAAATGATGCGCGAATTTGTGTCAACGAGTGGCAGAATCCATTGCTGTTGCATTCGGGCGATGGCGAGTTCGTTTTGATAAAAATACGCGCTGGGCATGAAAGTCAACTTGTTGGTGACTAGACCAGCATACTTGCCTTTGGCGTCCACTTTTGACGAAACCAGTTCGCGCGTGCGACGTTGATTTTCAAACGACGCAATCGCAAACGCCCGTTCGCCGCGCATGATGAATCCGTAATCAGCCAAAAAATCTATTTTGGCCAATTCTGAATCTAGTTCGGCCAGTTGCTCGTCCGACCATTTATGTTCCGTCAAGCCTTCCCAAATCGGTTGTAAGTCAATGGCCACAATGGCAAATCGCACAAGATGTGAAAACAAAAACGGCGAGTTGCGGAGGGAATTGTTCAAATACAACGACAGCTTCACGTCATCCAGTGCTTTTGCATTTTGGCCATCAGCCAATTCAGCGACGGCACGCAATTGCAACACTTGAGTGCATCTTTTAAGTTCCGCTAAAATGGGCAATAAAGACGATACCGAATTGAATCCATCTTCGTAATTTAATGGAATATCGGCATAAGGCCGCTGGCTGGCTTGACGCAATTCTTCAACCGCCAAATCGAATTTGCTCAACGCAAACAAGACATCGGCGGCTGGCGTTTGCGGCTGCGGCGCAATTGGAAATTCTTTTGCCAAACTCGCGTTGGTCGGATTGCGATAAGATGCCTGAAATGCTTTCAAATCAATCATGATTGTCCTTCCTTCGCCGCCTAAATAACCAGTTTGATCTTTTTCTGCATGCCAGTCTGGACTGCCGTCAGAGTGATAGGGATTCATCACGATTTTGCCATTGGCCATATTTGTAAAAATTGGCGCGGTGAAAAAATTCTGGTCATCCGGCACGGACGGCGGAACGAATGCCTGCCAGTCGAATTTCTCACCCTTCGCTTCCCATTCGTGTTTGTAATTTTCCAATGCGCGTTTGCCGCGCCAGTCTTCCTCGGCATAAAAAACTGCAATGAGCGTTGCGAAAATGGCGACGCCAATCAAAATCCGCCGCACAATCCGCCAGCCTGATTTGGTTTTTGGTGTTCCGTTCATAAAATTCACGTCATCAAAATTTCAATACGCCTTTCGCTTCGAGGTTGTGGCAAAAATCGTTTCGGCGGCTCGGCAATGGGCGTTTCCTTTTGGTCAGTCAATTCCGCCAGCAATCTTTCCTGTTGCCGAAACACCAGAATCATGTCCGGCGACGGCAGTGGAGTTTTGCTTGCCATCATTTCCGATTTGTCGCGCTGTGAGAAATTAACCACAAAGATCAAAATCCAGATTGCAGCCAAGCCAGCCCAAATCCTGCGGCAAGGAAAAATCAGTTCGCGCCAGATTAACAACGGGAGGGTTGCCGTGTCGGCGACCCTGAATTTTGGGACGGCGGCACGCCGTCCCTCCCGAACAAATTCAGCACTCAAAACTTCGCGGCGAATTGCGTCGAGTTTTGGGGCGGCGTTTTGATGGCGGGCGAATAAAGTATCACGCGGCGTTTTCATTTTTGGTCTCCAATAATTTTCTCAAGGATTTTTTTGCGTAGTGCAATCGCGATTTCACGGTGCCGAGTTGCGTTTCCGTGATGCGAGAAATTTCTTCGAGCGAAAAATCCTCGACGAAATGCAGCAGCAAAACGGAGCGTTGCGGCAGCGGCAATTGATTCAACAAATTCATAAACTCGGTTTCCTGTTCGTGGCGGATGAGCAAATCGTCCGGGCTGTTTTCAAATTCGTCCGGCGATTCGGGAATTTCATCGAACAAAATTTCTTTGCCGCTGTGTTTGCGCCAGAGTTGAATGACTTTTTGGTGCGCGATGCCAAAGAGCCAGCTTCCGAATTTTTCGTTGTCACGCAAACCGCCGATGTGTTTGACCGCGCTGACAAAAGTTTCCTGCACGATGTCGAGGCTCGTCTGTTCATTGTGAACCAGTTCAAAAACATAAACGTAAAGCGGCAGTTGGTATCGCCGGAAGAGCGCATCCCAAGCCGCCGGTTCTCCGGCTCTGGCCTGCGGCACGGGCAGTTGTTCAGGTGCGGACACTTCCGGCATTTTCAAGGAGTGGAATGCGCGAGGCGAGAAAAGGTTCAATTGAAAAACAGGTTAAATTGTGTGAAAATCGGCAAAAATTGGTTCGATTCATGCTTTAATGTTGCAAACATTGGGCAAAAACCCTTTAAATGATGAGTGACATTATGTCGCAGGTTGCTGAAAAACTTCGTCAGGCGCGGGAAGCCTTGCATCTGACAATCAATCAGGTTGCGGAAACTACTAAAATCCGCACCGACCATCTTCGCGCGCTCGAAGAGGGAAATTTTAGCGTGTTCTCCGCGCCGGTCTACATCCGCGGCTCGGTGAAAAATTACGCCCGCGCGCTCAAACTCGACGTGGCGCAAGTTTTGTCGGCGCTGGATGCCGAATTGGATCGCACGGAAAAATTCAGCGAGCCGCCGCCGCTTGTTGAGGAATCCACCACCCGGCTCGATCAGATCATGTTTTTGCTCTCCAAATTTAACTGGCGGTGGGGATTGGCAGGCGGCGCGGTGCTGGGTTTCCTTTTGATCGCGATGCTCATCAGCATGGCCTTGAGGCATCAACAGCACCGAAATCCGCTGGCCGGTCTGCCGCCCGCCGTTTACCAAACGGCTAACAATTCCGGCGACACGCTGCCGCTGACGTCTCATCGCTGATTTTTTGCGCGCGCAAAAAATTCTTCCGCGATTTCAAACATCGCTCAAATAAATCCCGCGGTTGCGCCATAAATAGATCAGCCCGGACGAGGCCGTGAGCGCGACCGTCAGCCACAGCGAGATTTCCGTGAATACCGGCGACCAACCCTCGAAAATTTTTTGAAGCCACGGCCACCATTCGTTTTTGGCGTCAGTCACGAGCAGCGCGATGATGGCAACGATCTGTGAAATCGTTTTGTGTTTTCCGAATTTTTCGGCGGCAAGAACAACGCCTTTCGACGCCGCCAGCAACCGCAAGCCCGTGATTGTCAGTTCGCGCGCGACAATAATAATGACCATCCACGCGGCGACTTTCACTGGCGCGTCCGTGTGTAAATGCGTGCTTTCAACGAAAGCCACAAACGCCGAGCAAATCAAAATTTTATCCGCGAGTGGATCCATCAAAATTCCGAAATTCGTGATGAGATTGCGGCTACGCGCGATTTTGCCGTCGAGAAAATCCGTGAAACTTGCCCCGCAAAACAAAATCAGCGCGAGCGTGTGGCGGAATGGAACTGGCGTCGGCCAGAACAGCGCCCAGAGGAAAAACGCCGTCAGCACGAAGCGCGAGACCGTCAGTTTATTCGGCAGGTTCATGGCCGAAAATCACGCGCCAAACTTGTCAAACATCTTCGCGTTGGCCTGCATCAGGCGAATCAGAAATTTTGATTCAAACACGCCGAGCGAGCCGCTGTTCGCGCCGGTTTCGGTGAAACGTTCAAGTTTGTCCGAACCGCTCACCGCGGAATGCAACAATACCGGTTGTGGATGCCACGAATGGCCTTTAACGGCGACCGGCGTCGAATGGTCGCCGGTGACGGCAAGCACGTCCGGTTTTTTCTTCAGCAAAATCGGCAGCGCGGCGTCGAAATCTTCAATCGCCTTTTTCTTCGCGGCGAAATTTCCGTCCTCGCCATATTTGTCCGTGTATTTGTAGTGGATAAAAAAGAAATCAAAATTGTCGTATGCCTTCAAATAAGCCTCAAATTGTTCGACGATGGTTTTTGCGCCTTCAATTTTTTTCATGCCGACAAGTTGCGCGAGTCCCTTGTACATTGGATAAACGGCAAGGCACGCGGGTTTTAATTTGTAGCGATCTTCAAAAAACGGGATTTTCGGCTGGTGCGCGATGCCGCGCATGAGAAAACCATTGGCTTGCGGATGTGACGCAATGATTGGCAGCGCAAGTTTGTAAAATTCGTTGATGGTTTCGGCGGTTTTTTTCTGCGCGGCGGAATTTGAATCTTCGGCTTTCGCGGACGCGAGCGGCAAACCTTCGCGGTTCGGGTCGGTCGAAGTGACCGGACCTTCGAGTCCGTTGCCGCGAAAAATTATTGCGAAGCGATGTTCCAATCCGGGTTTGATGATGACTTCAATGTCGCCGATCTTTTTTATTTTCGCAGCGAGTTTGGCGCAAAGCTCTTCACAAATCTGCGTCGCAATTCTTCCGGCGCGGCGGTCGGTGACAATTCCTTTTTTGTCGAGCGTGCAAAAATTTGCGCGCGCGGCAACATCGCCATGTTTCAATTCCATTCCCAGGCCAAGTGCTTCGATGACGCCGCGACCGACTTGAAATTCCAACGGGTCGTAGCCGAAAAGTCCGAGATGGCCGGGACCGCTGCCGGGCGTAATGCCGGGCGCCACGGGAATCATGCGGCCTTGCGCGGAATCCTTCGCGAGCCTGTCGAGATTCGGCGTCGTCGCGGCTTCGAGCGGGGTAAGATAATTTTGTTCCTTCGTCGCGATATCGCCGAGGCCGTCAAGCACGATGAGGGCGAGCTTGGCTTTCGTTTTGAGCGTCAGTTCGGAATAAAGCGAATCTAAATTCATGCGCTTAATTTGCGGTGAATCAGGCGCAAGCGCAATGCGATTCCATTTTGTGATTCACGCTGGCAATGACATTATTTTGTCGCGAATGAATCCATTGATATTGCACGAATTTCATCACGGCCTGAATGCGCGGTTCGCGGAACTGAACGTCGCGGAAATCGTCGCGGATTACGGCGACTGGTTCGCGGAGCACGTTGCGTTGCGCGAAAACGCCGGAGTGATTGATTTGAGTTTCCATTCACGCATCTGTCTCGTTGGAAACGACCGCGCGCGGTTTCTGCACGGGCAGGTGACGAACGACGTGAAAAAACTTCGTGCCGGCGAAGGTTGCTTCGCCGCCATCACCACCGCCAAAGGCAAAATGGAAAGCGACCTGAATATCTTTGCCCTTGCAGACGAGTTGCTTTTGGATTTTGAGCCGGGACTGACCGAAAAAATTTCGCAACGGCTCGAAAAATTCATTGTTGCCGACGACGTGCAAATTGTGGACGCCGCGCCGCATTACGGTTTATTGAGCGTGCAAGGGCCGAAAGCGGAAGCCATCGTCACCGCGATTGGAATGTTTCCAGAACTTCCCACAAAGCCATTCGATTCCATGAAAATTTCCGATTCCACGCTCGGCGAAATTTATCTCGCAAATAATCCACGACTCGGCACGAATGGCTTCGATTTGTTCGTCCCGAACAATTCCCTCGGCGCGGTGGTGTACAAATTGATCGCCGCCGCGAAACAAATCGGCGGACGCGCAGTTGGCTGGACGGCGTTCGAGACCATGCGCATCGAGGCGGGCATTCCACGATTTGGCGCGGATATGGACGAGACGAACATCCCGCTCGAATGCGGCATCGAAAGCCGCGCCGTGAGTTACAACAAAGGCTGCTACATCGGACAGGAAGTCATCAACCGCATCCACAGCATCGGCCACGTCACGCGCGAACTGCGCGGCTTTCGGCTGGCAGGCGATTTGAAATCGCTGCCCGTGCGCGGCGACAAACTGTTTCACGCAGGCAGGGAAGTCGGCTACGTGACCAGCGCGGTGAAATCGCCGATGCTTAACTCAAACATCGCGCTCGGCTACGTGCGCCGCGAAGCGAATCAAATCGGAAACATACTGACGTTGCGAACGGCGACGGGCGAGAGTCCGGCGAAAATTGTGGAGTTGCCGTTTGTGAAATAATTTTGCAATGGAATCTTTAGACTATACAAAACTCGCCTCTTGTTCACGCATCATTATTGATGGTGATCCTGGAGCTGGAAAAACTACGTTAGCAAAGAAGCTAGTGAAAGATTTAGGAATTAAATTTATTTCGTTCGATGATTTTCTTTTGGAAAATGGCGCTCCTTATTGCGAACAGATTAGATATAAAATCTTACAAAAGGTCATTTTAGAAAATCCAAAAAATATTATTGAGGGTGTATGCGCTATAAAAATTTTAGCAAAAATTGGTCTACAGTTCGATTGCCATATATTCATACAACTATTCAACGGGGCTTTGGGATGGGAAATGGGTGATTATTTGCAGGGTCCGACTCGAAAAGAACCTAAAAGCAAGCTCACAAAAGAAGTCGTCAAATATTATCAAGACTTCAAACCTTTTGAAAATTCAAACCAACCCGAAATTTATTACGTTCTATTATCTAATTCGATTGCTTAAACACCTTCTCTTCGAAATTTTCTCGCCCGCACGTCGTTTTGCAGATTTAATTTCCGTTGCATGAAACAAAACTTGAACCTTAAATTTTAATGGCCACGATAAAACCCTTCGCTGCGCTGCGACCGAAAACCGAACTGGCCGCGCAAATCTGCGAACTGCCTTACGACGTTATGTCGTCGGACGAAGCACGCGAAATCGCCGCCGGAAATCCGTTGAGCTTTCTGCACGTCAGCAAGCCGGAAATTGATTTGCCGCCGGGCACGGATTTGTATTCGCCGGAAGTTTATGCAAAGGGCAAAGAAAATTTTCAGAAACTCATTTCGCAAGGCGCGCTCAAGCAGGACGCGCAACCGAATTTCTATTTGTATCGGCAAATCATGGGTAAACATTCGCAAGTTGGTTTGGTGGCCGCTGCGAGTTGCGAAGAATATTTGCGAGGCATCATCAAAAAGCACGAACTCACGCGCCCGGACAAGGAGGACGACCGTGTGCGCCACATCGAAACTTTGAATTCGCAGACCGGCCCGGTATTTCTGACATATCGTGCGAATGACACGTTGGACAAATTTGTCGCGCAGAAAATTTCCAAAAAACCGGAGCTTGATTTTGTCGCCGAAGACGGTGTTCGCCATTCGTCATGGAGCATTTCCAGCGCGGACGAAGTAAAATTCATCGAAACGCAGTTCGCGCAGATTCCGTTTCTTTACATCGCGGACGGACATCATCGCAGCGCCGCGGCGGCGCGCGTTTTTCAATCGCGCAAAGGCGCTGGCCAGAGCGGACAATTTCTAGCCGTCATTTTTCCGCACAACCAGATGCAGATTCTGCCTTACAACCGCGTGCTGAAGGATTTAAACGGTCATTCGCCGGGACAATTGCTGAAAAAACTGGAAAGCGTTTTCACCATTTCAAAAAATGGCAGCGCGATGTCAAAGCAAAAATACGAACTCGGATTTTATTTTCAAGGCACTTGGCAAATTCTTTCGTTCCACGAGAAATTTTTACGATCGAAGGACGCGATTGAAAATCTGGATGTGACGTTGTTGCAAAAAAATGTTCTCGCGCCGGTTTTCGGCATTGACGATCCGCGCACGAGCAAAAAAATAAATTTCGTCGGCGGAATTCGCGGCACGGGTGAATTGGAAAAGTTGGTGGACGGCGGCGAATATGCCTGCGCGTTCTCGATGTTCCCGACGAGCATCGAGGATTTGATGAGCATTGCCGACGCGGGTGGAATCATGCCGCCGAAAAGCACCTGGTTTGAGCCAAAGCTGCGCGATGCAATGTTCTGCCACATGATTTAGAACTTTTACATTCGACACGCGGCATTTGAAACTCAACATTGGCGCGTGGCGAAAGACAGACTTCAACGCGGTTTGCGCACGACCTTTTTGGGAATCGTGGTGAACGTCGTTTTGGGCGCGGCGAAATTTGCCGCCGGAATTTTCGGCCATTCGCACGCGCTCATCGCGGACGCGACGGAATCGTTCGTGGATATTTTTAATTCACTGGTCGTCTGGCGCGGGATTGTCGTCGCGGCGGCGCCGGCGGACGAGGAACACCCTTACGGCCACAGCAAGGCCGAGCCGCTCGCGGCGGCGTTCGGCGCAATAATGCTTTTGGTGGCGGCAACTTGGATCGCGGCCAAGGCGCTCGTCGAAATCACCGAACCACACGCATCACCAAAATGGTTCACTCTGGTGGTGTTGGTCGTGGTGATTGCCGTGAAGGAAGGTTTGTTCCGTTTTGTAATCGGTGAAGGCGAAGCGACGGACAATTCCGCCGTAAAGACCGACGCGTGGCATCATCGCAGTGACGCGATCACGTCGGCGGGCGCGTTCATCGGCATCAGTATCGCGCTGGTTGGCGGGGGAAAATTTTCGTGGGCTGACGATGCGGCGGCGATTTTCTGCGCAATTATCATCGGCTTCAACGGATGGCTTTTGTTGCGTCCGGCGTTGAGCGAATTGATGGACAAGGCGCCCGACCCGAAAATCATCGAGCGAATCCGGCGACTCGCGTCGGGCGTAGGCGGCGTGGAGCGTGTGGAAAAATGTTTTGTCCGCAAAGCCGGTCATCTTTTTTTTGTGGAGATGCACGTGGAGGTGAATCCACAAATGACCGTGCTGCGCTCTCACGAAATCGCGCATGAAGTGAAGGATCAAATCCGCGGGCAAATGCCCAATGTCAGCGATGTTTTGGTTCATATCGAACCGCTTAACATCGCGGCAAAATGCTCGTCTTAAAAATTCGCGCGAAAATAAAGTGAACCTTTTGCCCGATGTTTCATCTATAATTTTTGCATGGACGTTTTATCCAGAACAAAAAAATGCAGGCGGGCATTCACTTTGATCGAACTGCTCGTTGTCATCGCAATCATTGCGATTCTGGCGGCGTTGCTATTGCCCGCGCTTTCTCAAGCCAAGCAAAAAGCGCAGGGCGCTTACTGTTTAAGTAATGGCAAGCAGATGATGCTGGCCATGACACTTTACGCGAGTGAGAATAATGATTTTTTCCCACCAAACCCTGATGATGGAAATACCGTTCCCGGTTACAACTGGTGCGCCGGTCAGGCAGGTGTGGGTGGACCTCAAGAGTTTGATCCCGATGTGCTCAAAGACCCCAGCCGGAGTCTGCTGGTGCCATATCTTAGCGGACAGGTTTCTGTATTTCACTGTCCGTCGGACAAACGCTCCGGGTTGTATCAGGGAACAAATTCAGTCTTCATTGGTCAGTCTGTTCCCGCCGCAAGAACCTTTTCGATGAATCAGGCGGTGGGCACGATTGACCCCGGCTTTGATCTAGGCATGCCCCACAGCGGCATACCAAACTTATCCGTCAACGGTCCTTGGTTGAACAACCAGGAAACTCATCGGCGAAATTCACCGTGGTCCACATATGGCAAGACTTCCGAAATCCACAATCCCAGTCCTTCCATGCTCTGGGTGCTCTTAGATGAAGACATCAACGGTCTCAACGATGCAGCCTTCGCCTTTGGCATGGAAAGTCCGGCATGGATGGATTATCCGGGAACTTATCATAATTTGGGTTGCGGCTTCGCATTCGCCGATGGACACTCCGAATCTCACCGATGGTTGGAGAAACCCACAATTTACAATCGGGGCAACAATATTACCGATGCGAACGGTCAGCGCGACTGGTCCTGGATGCAGGAACGGACTTCAGCACGTCATTATTAATAATTTTCGCTTGGCGCATTTGCCATATTGTCGGTTTAATTCCGCGATGAAAATTGTTTTAGCTTATTCCGGCGGCCTCGACACCTCGGTGCTGCTTTCGTGGATCAAAGAAAAATACAACGCCGAGATGATCGCCTTCTGCGCCGACATCGGGCAGGAGGATGAATTGCACGGCCTTGAAAAAAAGGCGAAGAGCACCGGCGCATCCAAAATCTATATTGACGATTTGCAGGAGGAATTCGCGCGTGATTTTATTTTTCCGATAATCCAGGCCGGCGCGATTTACGAAGGCCAATACTTTCTCGGTACCAGCATTGCCCGGCCTTTAATTGCAAAACGAATGGTTGAAATTGCCAAGAAAGAAAAAGCCGACGCCATCTCCCACGGCGCGACGGGCAAAGGCAATGACCAAGTCCGGTTCGAATTGACCGCCGCCGCGCTCGCACCGGATTTGCAAGTCATTGCTCCGTGGCGCGACGAACGCTATCGTAAGGAATTTCCCGGTCGGCAGGAGATGATTGATTACTGCGCCGCGCACAAAATTCCCGTGCAGGCCAGCGCGAAAAAACCGTTCTCGATGGATCGGAATCTTCTGCACATTTCCTACGAAGCCGGAATTCTCGAAGACCCGTGGTTTGATTCGTTCGACCCGAAGAATAAAAATTATTTCACGACACTGTCCGTCTTCCCCGAGGACGCGCCGGACAAAGCGGAATTTGTGACCGTTGACTTCGTGGAGGGCAACGCAGTTGCAGTGGATGAAAAGGCACTTTCCCCGCTCGGCGTGATGAATGCGTTGAACAAACTTGGTGGCAAACACGGCGTCGGCCGCGTGGACATGGTGGAGAACCGATTCGTCGGCATGAAATCGCGCGGCGTGTATGAGACGCCCGGCGGCGCGATTTTGCATTTCGCGCATCGCCAGATGGAAAGCCTTACGATGGACCGCGAAGTCATGCACCAGCGCGACGCGCTCATCCCGAAGTATGCCGAGCTCGTCTATAACGGCTTCTGGTACGCGCCCGAACGCCTCGCGTTGCAGGCCTACGTGACCGAAAGCCAGAAAAACGTGACCGGCACCGTGCGCGTAAAACTCTACAAGGGCAACATCATGGTCAGCGGCCGCAAATCCGCCGTGAGCCTCTACAACCCGCATATCGCCACGATGGAAGCCGACCCGACCAAAGCCTACAATCAGGACGACGCCACCGGCTTCATCCGGCTCAACGCCCTGCGCCTGAAAGTCGCGGCAAAGGTGCAGAGGAAAAAATAATGGAGCAAAACAAAATTACGCTCGATGAACTTTTGCGCTCTGCCGGAAAACAGTTGCGCGAAGAGTTCCGAGAAATTCAGGAATGCAACCCTCACGCGGGTGATAAAGGATTCGAAGCCGAGGAGGTTCTTAAACGTTTTCTAATCGACCGTCTTCCGAAACGATTTGATGTTAAGTCCGGGATTGTAATTGGACGAGATGGAAGCGTTAGTCGCCAATGTGATGTTATCATCTATGATGCGCTGAATAGCTTTGTTTATCGAAATGGACCAAAACTTCACATTCTCCCACGGGATAATGTAGCGGCAGTTATCGAGGTAAAATCCAAGCTCAATAAAGATGAACTCCAAGACGCTGCGAAGAAAATCGCTGCTGTAAAATCGATCAAATGCAGCCCAATTTGCGGGGCTGACCAACCCGTCACACTTAGCGACATGATCATGACTGGAACTCTCGGCTGCGTATTTGCTTTCGACTCCTATACGTCGCTTGAAACTTTGGCCGATAACCTCAAGGAAATTAATACTGGTCAGGATTCAAATCATTGGATTGACCTCATCGTCGTTTTAGACAAAGGTTGCATCAGTTATGCATTCCAAGGAATTTATAACAAAAAATTTGTCGCATGGTTCGGCGGAGCACTTGATGATAATTTTTTGATTCCACCGCTCTATGTGCATTTAGTGCAAGTGCCATTTGGAGAAAGGACTTTGAATCACTTCTTCTTGAAGTTGATGGCTCACCTAACATTTTTTAGAAAGCTATCCATTGTGCGACTCGACGAACTACAGCCAGAGACTGGCCAAGCCCAGACTATTCAAGGCTACCAATATAATCTTAAACGACAATTAGTGCCATCCGAAGAACGTCATCAAAGTGGAAAGTTTGAGAATCCAAAAATCCGTTTTAATTTGTATCTTCGGAAAGAACGAACATTGGCAGGCCAAGTTTGCCTCCTTCCTTGGCAGGATGGAGCAGTGATAACAATTTCAAGCCTGTTTCAACCAGCCATTATTTCTCAACAATATTTTCAGCGATTGAAACTTCGATCAACATTGATTCCCATGGAAGTTGAATCAGCAAAAGTTTGGATGTCATCTGTTCTGCAAATTTCGGAAGCTGACTTCATAAAGGTTTCCGAGAATATCCACCCCGACATTATTTCAGTGCGCGATATTTCCGATGACAATCCGCCTCCAATTAAGATTTGATCAATACAGCGCCTCCGACGCTTTTTCATCCGTGTTCAATCCGTGACCAAAAAATTCATTTGCGATGGTTGCAGACCGCCGTTACAAAGAGCGCATGAGTGAACCCGTCATTGCCCAAAAATCTCCGTTTGTCCAAAAAGTCGAGCCCGGCACTTATTTCTGGTGCGCGTGCGGACGGTCAAAATCACAGCCGTTTTGCGACGGCTCGCACAAGGGCACAGGTTTCGAGCCGCTGGAAACGGAAATCGCCGAGGCCAAAACCGTTGCGTGGTGCGGTTGCAAGCACACGCACAACGGCTGTTTCTGCGACGGCAGTCACGCGAAATTGTAATTGCATCGCGTGTCAGGCGAAAGCAAACACCTCATCGCGGCGGCGCGCGAACTTGCGGCGCAGGTTGACCGCTTGAAATTCAAGCCACCGGTCACGCACATTTACAATCCACTCGATTACGCGTGGGCTGCGCACGAAAAGTATTTGCGGAAATTTGGCGACGGCAAAAAGCGCGTCATTTTTCTCGGCATGAATCCGGGGCCGTTCGGGATGGTGCAAACGGGAATTCCTTTCGGCGAAATTGCCGCCGTTCGCAATTGGCTGAAAATTTCCGCGAAAATTGGAGAGCCGGCGCAATACAATCCAAAACGTCCCGTTCTCGGTTTTGATTGTCCCAATTCGGAAGTGAGCGGGCGACGGCTTTGGGGACTTTTTGCGGAACGATTCGGCACGCCGGATAAATTTTTCAAGGAACATTTCGTGGCCAATTATTGTCCGCTGGCGTTCGTGGAAAAAGGCGGATTGAACCGCACGCCGAACAAATTGCCGCCGTCGGAAAAAAATCCGTTGCTGAAAATCTGCGATGAACACTTGCATCGCGTTCTGGAGATTCTCGAGCCGGAATGGCTGATCGGTATCGGCGGTTTTGCGGCAGTGCGTGGAAAAGTTGTTGCCGAAGATTTGAAAATTCAAGTCGGACAAATCTTGCATCCGAGTCCGGCGAGTCCGAAGGCGAATCGTGGCTGGGCGAAAATTGCAACGAAAGAGCTTCAGCAGCCTGGCGTCTGGAAATAAAGATTATTCGAGTTCCGCCAGCCCGAGCTGCTCGCGAAAGGTGTAGAGCACATCGAGATAGTGTTTGCTTTTGATATGCTGATAAAAACAGACGAGCGAAGTCACTATCAGTAGAACGCCCAGACAGCCAAAGGTATTGAACGGATTCCAGCCGGGGTTGCCCCCGAAAACAAACACGCTGAAGTTGGTTTTTTCAAACTGTCTGGAAAAGATGATGAGCGTGGCTTTGATGCCGAGGAAGAAAGCCAGCCCGACCAGGTTGCTCATGCCTTTTGAAAAATAAAATTGACGCCGTTCCTGGACGTTTTTCAAAACGTCGGCGGCACCGCGGGCGCGGACCAAGTCCATAAAAAGCCGCCAGCCGCCGTAAGCGGTCCACAGCACATAGCCGGAAACGAGAATGACGACGGAGAGATTGATCCAAAACTGGGTGTGCATGTAATCGCCGTAACTTTCAGCGTTTGCGCTTTTCTTCCTTTTCCTTTTTGCGAAAGAAATTCTGCGTGTCCGCGACGTTGAGGATGGACAGGTCGAGTCCGCCATCGGGTTCGCGTTCCTGCGCGTACTTGAGCTGGCGCGCAATGCGTTTGACGGCCTTGACGGCGTGATATTTCACAACGCCGACGCCGATTTCCGATTTGAAGATCACGACGACGAGGCAGTGTTCATCCACGTTGACGACGAAAAGGCTGCAATGATCGCCTTGCTGGTAAATACTGTCGAATTTTTTCTCATTGACCAGGCCGGCGATGGTTTGGTTGGCCATGAACGCGCCTGAGGCAAGCGCCGCAATGGTGGTGAAATCAAAATCGCTCGCCTCGCCTTGTTGCGTGATGAGGAAGCCGCCCTTGTCAATGATCAGCGCCGCCGTCGCGTCTGCAGACTCGATGAATTCGTTGAGGATTCCGTCCAGCTTATGAATGTCTTCCTCGATGAGTTGGGGCAGGGTAGCCATGTCATGCGTATTGCGGAACGTTTTGGTTTATGAATTTGTGCAGCAACACGCGCGTGATCATGTTCAGCGTCTCAAACACTCCTTCGCAATTGTGCGCAGTCGCCGAAAATGAAGGCACCTGGACTTCGCGGTTGTTGAGCAGAAATTCCATGTATTCGGCCGGCGCGGCATTCGGCAGATCGCGCTTGTTGTATTGAAGCACATAGGGAATTTCTCCAAGCTCCAGCTTCAGCGCTTTCAAATTGTCCACCAGATTTTGGAAGCTTTCCACGTTCTCCGGCATTTTTTCGTATTGCGAATCGGCGACGAACACGACGCCGTCCACGCCGCGTAACACAAGTTGCCGTGTGGTGTTGTAAATGACCTGGCCGGGCACGGTGTAAAGCTGGAACTTCGTTTTGAAACCTTTGATCGTCGTCGCCTCAATCGGCAGAAAGTCGAAAAACAGCGTGCGGTCGGAACTCGTCGCGAGCGAGACAAGCTTGCCTTTGTTGCCGGCTTGCGTCTGCACATGATCGTGGACTTGCACGAGGTTGGTCGTCTTGCCGCCCATTGCCGGACCGTAATAGACGATTTTAACCTGCAATTCCTTGGTAGCCTGGTTGATGAGTGCCATAAATTTATAGTCGTTTGCGGTCAAGTTCAGTGGCCAGCATGGCCAGTTGCGCGGTTGGCAGCGCCTGGCCTGCGCGGCCAAACGCGGCGAAATAAACTGCGTTCACCCGGAAAATTTTCCATGGCACGTTGCCGACGGTGAAATTCAAATTGTTCAGCTCGCCCATGCGCAATTCCTTCGCGCATTGCGTCACGCGGCCAAAGAGCTGCGGCAAAAACGCGGCTAGCGTGTCGGCGTTCAGTTCCGGTGGAACTTTGTCGGCTACTTTTAAACCGTCTGGCAAAGCCACGATCGCACCCGCCACGCCTTCCAGTAATATTGCGCGTTCGACAATCTCCTTCGGCGTCGCGCCGCGTGAAAGAAAATCCGTCCCCGCCGAAGGTCGACGCTTGAACTCGGTGTCAGTAACCTGCGGCGCATTGGCTCGCAAGAAAAAATTCGTGTCCGGAAGTTTTGCAACCGGCGCGTCCATGGGCGGATTGTTGGCAGGTGCAATCGGCGTGATTGGCGCGACCAGCGGCGCGATTGGTGTAACCGGCGTAGCTGGCGGGGTTGCTGGCGCAGCCGGCGCGACTGGCGGAGTTGTCGGCTGCGGCGCCGGCGATCCAAAAAACAAATTCGGGATGTCCTCGACATTGGCAGTTTTTTGCGGCGATTTGGTGGCGGTGCCGTTTTGCCGCGCCAAGAAAAGCGGGGCGATGACATGGAGCGGCAGCGTAAGTTCGACAGCGTCGTGAGCCGACACGGCGGGCGGTGTAGGTTTGATCAATGCGCGCAGATTCCGCCAGGAGAGGGTTACCCGTCCGCGCTTCAAGGCTGCTTCAACCATTTCCAACGGCAATGCGACTTGGGCGTTCGACAAATTCACCTGGACGATTTCCAGTTTCAATGCTTCCGGCCAGCCGACCAGCAGCGCGGACAACGGGACGGAAAGTGACGGTTGTTCAGGCATGGGAATTTTGATTGTCGGCGCATCCGGTGAAATCGGAGTGACCGGCGAAATGGAAGTGATGGGCGCTTTGGGCGGCTCTGCCTGGGCCGGCGTGATGTTTCGGGATGCACTGCCGTTGCTGCCGTTGCCGCCGTTGCTGCCGTTGACCGCAGGTGTGATTGAGCGGGCTGGAAAAAGCGTGTAATTTTTTGTCGCCGCCGGAACCGGCGTAATCATTCGGGCTGGCGGAACGTCCGCAGCGGGTGCCGCCGGTTTGGCAGGCGGCGGAGAAATTTTGAGGCCCTGCCCCTGACCACCAAACGGACTGGTAATGTCGTCACCCACTTCAACGTGTTTTTGCACGATACGTCGCGACAGCAAACTGGGACTGAGTCGTGCGAGAATTTCATTCAGCGGCAACGCAACGGCCTTTTGGTCATGTGCGCTGCTGGTATCGGCAAAAACGCCGGGCGCGGCAACGCGCAATTCACCGAAAGTTATCCTCACTGTGCCGAGCGCGAGTTGGGTCAAAATTTTTTCCAACGGAAGTAATACCATCAAATTGGCCGTGTCGGTGCGCTTGATCCGTGCGCGCAATTCCATCGGCAGCGCATCAAGAATAGGCTGCAACGGTAGTTGCAACTCGTTTGGACCGGCCGGGCGGCTCGGTGGCGTGAAAGCCGGTTGAGCTGGCTGTGCCGTTGGCGGCACTGACGTCATCTGCGGACGCGCTGTTCGCTGCGGCATGATGGGCGGCGGCATCGCCAAAGTTTTGGTTTTGGCGGCGGCGACTGGTCGTGGCACGGACTGCTTGGTCGCTTCGTTATCATCGAAGCGGCGCAACAAATTTCGGAGGAATCCGGCAAATTTTGCTTTCACGGTGGTTGCAATGGCGCTCATGTCTTGCTTAAACTCCGCCGACAGGACAGAGTTGATTTTGTAGGGCAAGAAATGTGCCACAAATGGCTTCCCTTAGAGTTTCAACGGGCGCTGATTTGTTTTTTTTGCTGCGCGCCGGGGGGATATGTCTCATCATTGGACTACCGGGCTGTTATTTGTCCAGATTGTTGCTAAATGGCGGCAAGAAAAATTGATTTCGACAGTTCCGATTGGGAACACCGATTGCTTTGGAGAAACGATGTTGCCGTTGCAAGCAGAAATTTGCGGAACGGTGGCGGCGGTTGACGCAACTGAAATGGAAACACACCACAAGATTCTCATACTGGACGACGATGCTGACTGGCTTGACCTGTGCCGGGAACTGCTGGTGCCGCTCCCCAGCAAACCCGAAATCCGCACTGTATCGTCTGGCGCGCGCGCGCTGGCTTTGTTGGAATCCGAGCCATTCCGTCTGTTGGTCTGTGATTTGAAAATGCCGCGTATGGACGGCTTGCAAGTGCTGGCCATCGTCCGCCGCCGGTTTCCCGGATTGCGCACGGTCGTCTTGAGCGGGCTGGAGGATGAAGAATTTCGTTCGCGCGCCTATGCGTTGGGAGTGGATTTGTTCTGGCTCAAGGCCGACATGCAACAAAACACACAAATGTTTTTGGACTGTCTCGAATCGCTTTTAGGACGCGAAGTGGACGGCGGATTTCGCGGCATCCAGAGCAAGAGTCTCATGGACATCATCCAAATGGAATGCCTTTCGCGCAGTTCCACCGTGCTGCGCATTTCTCGCGGCCCATTGACCGCCAAAATGTGGATTCAGGATGGCGAAGTGATTGACGCTGAAACCGAAGGCACGCGCGGCGAAACGGCGGTGCGGAGAATTCTGGCGTGGAAATCCGGCACCTTTGAAAGCCTGCCAGCCGAGCCTAGTCGCGAACGTACCATCATTAAACCCATCAACGCGTTGCTGCTCGAATCCGCCCAAACAATTGACGAAAGTGCCAATGCCACCGAACTCGAATCCATGGAACAAGACGTCCATCGGAAGACAGTTTGGAAACTCGGGTTGCTCATGCGCGAAGGTGCGGAATTTGTCGTTTCCGTTCCGCTCGACGGGCAAGGCGCGCCCGAAGCGCTGGGCACGCAATCCACCGAGCAACTTGCCGATTGGACGCGTCAGGTAGCCGAAGTCATAAAACGCCTCGGCGAACGCATTGAGGCCGGCCCGTTGTCGCATGTGGCGGCCAAAGGTGCGGACCGCCAATTGCTCATATTACCCTCTGAAAGAAAATCCTTTCTCGTCGGCTGGCCGCCCGGAGATGCCGCCGACGAAATATTGGAAAAAAGCAAAAGACTGGTTGTATCATGGGATTCCTGAAAAAACTTTTTGGATCGCGCGCGGCAATTCAACAATTGCCGACGGGCAGCATCACGATGGACCGCGACGGGCAGATCGTTACCTCCACTGTTTCGTCCATGTATCCGCAGCCGCTTTTGCAAGCCATCGGGCGCGACGTGCTGCGGCTGTTTCGCGAGGCACGCTCGACCGAAATGCCTCTCACCGAACTGGACATTCATTTTGCGAGCCTGCGTATCACCGCGCGCGAATTGCGCGGCGGCACCCTGATTTTCATATTCCCCCAAACCACGCTCGCGCCAACGCCAACCTGACCCGCGCCTATGACTGCCAAAGAACTCAACCAATTGATCAGCCAGATTGAAACCCACATCGAGTGCTGGAAACAATTCAATCACTTCGTCAACGTCGCCCGCACCAAAAAATTCGGCCACACGGACGAAAGCCATTTTCTTGAGATCAAGAGCGTCATCGCCCAGGAACTGGAATTGATTTTCGCCGCCGTCGAAGTCACCTCCCCCGGCCGGGAGGAAGTCATTTCGCTCATCGGCCACGCGCCGTCGCTGCGCTACTTGAGCGAGATGAGCGAGGGCGAACTGCGCGGCATCGAAAGCCAGTGGCACAAAATCTACATCGGCTGGCATTCCATTCTGGGACAGCTCAAAGTCAAACAGCGCACCGGCGAGACCAAAACCTTTTGGGGACGGAAAAAATAAATTTTCATCCGCTTCGACCGCTGTTGTGATTGTGATTTGGGAAATTTCCCGGCAAACTTCATAATCATGTTGAGCTATTTTCAAATCCTGATTCTGGCCTTGATCCAGGGCCTGTGCGAATTGTTGCCGGTATCCAGTTCGGCGCACGTCATCGCCGCTGAAAAAATCATGGGGCTCAATCCATCCAGTGCCGATATGACGATGCTGCTCGTTATGCTGCACACCGGGACCATGTTCGCGGTGATCGTCTATTTCTGGCGCGGCTGGAAACGCGATTTCTTTGCGTCAGCCGGGCAACTTCAATGGTTTGCCATGCAAATCATCATTGCGACATTTTGCAGCGGCATCGTCTACCTGGGATTAAAAATTCTCATCAAGGAAATTTTGCACGCGGAAGTTGAAGATTTATTTTCAAATCTGCCATTGATTGCCGGATCTCTGGCGGTGGTCGGAGTTCTAATTATTTATGCCGGCTGGCGCGAGGAAAAATCTCCGCGCCATTCGGAAATTCAGCCGGCGCATTCCATTTGGATCGGCCTCGTTCAGGGAATTTGCATTCCATTTCGCGGTTTCTCGCGCTCCGGCGCGACCATTTCCGCCGGCCTTCTGCTCGGATTGCCAAAACAAAAATTGGAAGAATTCAGTTTCGCGCTCGCCGTCGTTTTGACGCCGCTCGCAATCGCGCAAGAAGCACACCGACTCATCAAAGCGCATTCGTTGAACCAGGAATCCGCGCTGCACCTTTTAATGCCCGGCCTCGTCGGAATGATTTTCAGTTTCGCCGCCGGCCTGCTCGCGCTGAAATGGCTGTCGCGCTGGCTCGAAGGCGGACGCTGGAAATTTTTCGGCTTCTATTGCCTGGTTGCGGCGGCGGGCGTGCTGGTCATTCACTTCAAAGTTTCGCATTAAATTATTGCTGTGGCGCAGGAATGAAAATCTTTTTCCCGACAACCAGACTGTTTGGATTCAACCCCGGATTCGCCGCCAGAATCTGGCTCGTCGTCACTTTGATGCCCTGTGCGCGATAGGCTTTCGCAATCGCCGACAACGTGTCCTTGTCTTGAATCGTGTAGTCATAACCTTTTTGCGGCCCACTGGAAGTTGTGCTCGTTGAAGTCGGCGAGACACTCGGTGCGGTTTTGTGGCTCGGCGATACGCCCATTGACTTGTCGAGCCGCTCCAATTCCTTCAAGATGCGCTCGTTGTCGTCCTGTCGTTTCTTATCAATTTCCTTCACACGCCATTTGCACTTCAACTTGACGTGCGCTTGCAGAAGTTTATTTTCGGCGCATGAGAAAGATTTCGCTCTGGCTTTTAATCTTCGTTTTCACGGCTTCGCTCGCGCGCGCG
>Ga0207066_1048_pt1 | contig 31038 bp, 20 predicted proteins | sample Alteio_BWMinCont_24_FD_153490 | JGI IMG/M metagenome (GOLD analysis project Ga0207066, IMG submission 153490) | Enriched cells from forest soil in Barre Woods Harvard Forest LTER site, Petersham, Massachusetts, United States -... | ecosystem: Environmental > Terrestrial > Soil > Temperate forest >...
TTCTGGTAGGTCCGGTTGTAGCCGAAACGGAACGCATTCACCAGAGTAGGCCGCAATACGTTGGTCAGTTGAATGGTGGAGTACTGTCTGCGCGATACGTCTTGCTCATGAGCAATGGGACTGCCGTTGAAATTGGGGATCACGTTATCGTCTTTGTCAAAGCTGTATCTGACGAAGAGTCTCATTTTCTCGCTGATCTGATGGTCTACCCGGGTCATGAAATAATTTTCGTTGGTCACTTGGAGGGGCGAGGCAAAGAAAATTCCCGTGCCATCGCCGAGGTCTGAGTTGGCCGTTCCGGGTGTCGGAGCCTGGAAGAGAGCCAGGTACGGCGCCACCGCGGGGTTCACGTTGATATGGCACGTGTTGCCGATTATCGTCGCACAGAATCTCTGTTCGTTCCCGAGCTGCCCGGATGTGGGAACGATGTCCAGCGGGATGTTTCCCTGCTGGGTTGCAGCGGTCGGTACTTCGGGCGAGATATTTGTTCCATTGCCCTGCCGCAGCCCTTCGTAGGTCCCGAAGAAGAAGGTTTTATCCTTCTTGATGGGTCCCCCTATAGCGCCCCCAAATTGGTTGCGCCTGAACGGGGCGATCGAGCCGGTCCCGCCGTGGCTGACCTCATCGAAGTAACCATTCGAGTCCAGGACGTTGTTGCGGAGAAATTCGAACGCCGAGCCATGCACGGCGTTGGTGCCAGACCGCGTGACTGCCGAGACCGTCCCGCCTGAGCTCCGCCCATATTCCGCCGGGGACACGGTGGTGTTGATCTTAAATTCCTGGACCCCGTCCACCCCCAGGTTGGTTCCGGCCGCCCCGCCCGGGGTGCCGTTGGCATGATCGTTGATGACGGTTCCATCCAGCAGGAAGGTGTTGGCATAGGGCCGGCTTCCGGTGACGCTGAATCGCGTGCCCGTGCCAAAGTCAAACGCAGCGCTGGCCTGGCCCGCGCCCATGGTCACGACGCCCGGTTGAAACAGGGCGAGCTGGTCGTAACTTCTGCCGTTCAGCGGCAGGTCCCGAATGCTTCTTTCGTCTACCAGCGCGCTCATGGCGGAAGTGGTCGATTCCACCAGCGGCGCTTCCCCGGTGATCGTGACTTTCTCGGAAAGCTGTCCCACCCTCAGAGCCAGATTGACCACCGCCTCGCGGCCCACCGTGATGTTGATTCCGCTCCTGACCTCGGTCTGGAAGCCCGAGTGCTGGCCCTGCACTTCATAATTGCCCAAAGGCAAATCTGGGGCAGTGTAACGGCCGCCCGGGTCGGAAGTGATGGTTCTGGCGACTCCCGTATCGACGTTCTTGATGGTGAGCTCCGCCCCGGCTATGGCAGCTCCCGACTGATCTTGTACTGTCCCGGAAATTGTTCCCGTGGTCACCTGGGCAGAAGCCAGACAGGCGCCCAGAAGCACACTGATCACTAGCACCGGCAAGTATCGAGACATGTTGCGCTCCTCTCCTCGTCTAAAAGCCAGCCGCTTTCACGGCTATAAAATAGTGCGTGGTAAGAGAAAAGCGTTATTAATACTGTGGGGAGTTTCTAATTCTTATCACAGCCACGGAAAGACCGATCCTGTGTTGACTACCGGCTCTTCGTAGTCCGACCTCGTCTTTAATAAAAGACGCAATGTGTTAGATCTAGCGTCTGCTCGCAGATCGTGCAGCCCGTGGTCATTCTCATCGCTCACCCCTGGCGATGACATTAAACCCTAACAGAAAAACTATCCCTTTGAACAGAGAACTGTTACGACAAGGGGAGTGTAAGCTCGTCTGTGAGACGTGTCAAGTTTTTTTTTCAAGTTTTTTTCTACATTTGTCAAGCCTCTTTCTAGCCATATCATCATGACCATTTTACGTCTTGAGAACATTGGTGCTTCATTTGACAACCTCGGCAGACCTGCATACAAGTCGTCTCATCGTCATAGGACCATGACCTTGCTAAAAGGGAGTGGTTTTCTCGTCGGTATTCGAATGTCATGTTTTAATGTCAGCACCAGGGGGTGAGCGATGAGGATTACCACCGGTCGCAGGATCTCTCCAAAGAACCGGAGCACAACCTGGGATCGGCTGTGCCGTGGGGTGACAAGAGCTAGAAACTTCCCACGTTACTATTAACGCTTTTTTTCTTTACCAAGCTCCGGATGGCTGCGAAAGTGGCTGACTGTTAAAGTGGCTGACTGTTAGTGATCAGGAGAGTACGGCAGTGGTAGGGGTTAGACTTCCCCCGACCTTGAAGGGTCTTTCCCCAATGCGTTATTCGTTCGCTTTCGAAAAAGGGGTGATTATGAAATCCGTAACATTGAAGACGTCCCGAGCCAGAACAATTGTGTGCGTGCTCGGTGTGACTCTCGGTGTTTTGCCGATCTCGCTCTCGCTGTTCGCGCAGGGCAACTTCGGCCGTATTCTCGGAACCGTGACAGACCAAAGCGGCGCGGTTATCGCGGGCGCCAAGGTGTCCGTCATTGACACACAGAGAGGCTTCACGCGAGCCCTGACCACGGATCAAGCCGGTGAGTATAGTGCTCCCAACCTGATTCCGGGTATGTACACGGTGCGTGTCGAGGCGCCAGGGTTCCAGATACTGAATCGCGAGAACGTTGAGCTGGAGGTGGGCCAGGAAATTCGAGTCGACTTGACTCCCCGGCCTGGCGCAGCAACCCAGTCCGTCACCATCACCGAGGCACTCCCGCTGGTGGATACCGCGAGCGCCACCCTGGGCGGCACGCTCAACAACGCGGACATCAACGACATGCCCTTGAACGGCCGCAACTATCAAAACCTCTTGAATCTGCGGCCGGGCGTGGTGATCCAGCCGGGCGGTTCTCCCTGGACCCAGAGCACCAATGGCAGCCGTCCCGATGAAACCGCCTGGATGCTGGACGGGATTATCGCCGCCAACTTCTCGGATTCCCGCCCGATAACCAATATGCCGAGTCCATTCACCGACGGGGCGACGATCCTACCCATCGACGCCATCCAGGAATTCAACCTGGAGGAAAAACCAGAAAGCGGAGTACGGCTGGAAGCCCGGCGCAGTGGTGAACGTGGGTATCCGCTCGGGCACCAACTCATTCCACGGGTCGGCTTCCGCCTTTGGCCGCAGTGACTCCTTTGACGCTCGCAATTTGTTCAACCCTGCTCCCGCAGCGAAAACGCCGGTAGAGTTGAAGCAGTTCGGCGGGGTGGTGGGAGGGCCCATTAAGAAAGACAAACTCTTCTTCTTCGCCGGCTATGAGGGCCTACGTTCCACCATTGGCAACGTGTTTGTCAGCTCCATGCCCGCAACCGGGCCTGGGCTGGGTCCGGGGAACAGCATGGTGGATGCCATCAATGCGCTGCAGAAGGCCGGCGTGCCGCTCAGCCCGGTCAGCCTGAATTTATTGGGCTGCACTGCGGGTGCGAACGTTGCCTGCACCGGCGGCCTCATCGCGGGGGCCAATCCGAACTCGACGAACTATGTCAGTACTACCCCCGACACCAATATCAGCGACAACGGAATCGGGAAAATCGATTACCGCCTCAACGACAAGCACATGATCAATGGCATGTTCTGGAACGGCAACTACACCGGCATTGGAGAGGATCACCCCCAGACGAATGCAGCCTTCAACATCATCGTTCCGATTCAAACCCGGACCCTGTCCGCCGCCTGGATTTGGACCGCCAGTTCCCGCATGGTGAACGAAGCCCGCTATGGCTGGGACGTCGCGAACTTCTATCAAGGCGTCGCCGACGGCGGCGTTCTCGCCAATGGCCAAGGCGGTCTGTGCAGCACCAATGGCACTTGCGGCGGCAAGGGTTATCCCGTCAACACCGGCCTCAAGGCTTATGGTGGCTTACCGGATATCTCTATTGCCCCCTTCGGTTCCAGCTATATTGGTGCGTGGCCAAATCGTCCCGGTGGCTTCCAAAACCCGTATTGGGATGCACAGGACGCTCTCTCGTATTTGGTGGGTAAGCACAGCTTGAAGTTCGGCGGCGGGTTCACGAATATCCATGTCTTTACCAAGGCTGGGAACACCGCGCGGGGCAAGATCCTCTTCAACGGCGGCCAAACTCCTCAAATCCCGAATTCCACCGGACTCGAAGACTTCTTCGCCGGAAATCCGTTCAACGGATCTGTTCTCATCGGCACCAACTTCCTCCGCGACTATTCTGCGAAGGCGGTTCAGGCATTCGTTCAAGATGACTGGCGCATCACTAAGCGAATTATGCTCAATCTGGGCCTGCGCTACTCCTTCAACACGCCGTACCACGAGGCCAACAACCTGGTCGGCAACTTCAATCCGACACTGGGAATGGTTCAGCAGGGTCAATCCTCGGTGGGCAGCACTCTCATACATCCCGATTACAAGGACTTTGCGCCTCGCCTGGGCATCGCCTGGGATGTTACGGGCAAAGGAACGACCGTACTCCGGGCCGGCGGCGGCATTTTGTACTCCACCATTCCCGCCGGCAGGTTTACCACACAACTCACGCTCCAGGACAGCACCGCAACCAGCATCGCCGCCGATCCGACCGGCGCTTGCACGACGAAGGTGGTTATCGGAACTCCCTGTGCGCAGACTTTCGGCGGCACCAACCAGCTTGCCAATTTCACCTACCCTGGCAATACGCTCAACTGGAACGGCGTTGTTTTTCCGCAAGGCGGCGGTCTCAGTTGCACGGCCACAGGAAAGTGCAATCTCATGGCGGTCGACCCGAATCTGAAGAATCCCTACGTCGCCAATTGGAACATCAACATCCAGCACCAATTGGCCAATAACCTCTCGCTGGAGGTTGGCTATGTCGGCAATGTGGGTAAAAGACTGCTCCTTTTCAACGACATCAACCAGTGTGCACCTAGCACGGGAGCGTGCGTGCGTCCGTACAGCGCCGCCTTCCCCTACCTGCAATACATCAACTACATTAACAACGGCGACTATTCCAACTACAACGGCCTCCAGGTGACCTTGACCAAGCGGCTTTCCCACGGGGTCTCTTTCCTCGCCGGTTACACCTACAGTCATGGGCTCGACACTGGTTCGCTGAACAGTTTTGCAACCCTCCCGCAGAACGCCAAGAATCCAGCGTTGGAGTACGCCAGCGGCGACTTCGATATCCGGCACCGCTTCACTCTTACGACCAGCTACAACATTCCCGGCATCAACGGCTTCGGTCAGTTGCTGAAAGGCTGGCAGCTCAACGGGATTATGAACCTCCAGAGCGCCCAGCCGTGGCTGGCGTTCGACGCCCTGAACAATTTCAGCGGAAGCGGTGATAATGCCGACCGCTGGGACTTCTTCGGGAGCCCGAGCAACTTCAAGTCGGGTTCAAGCTCCCTTCCCTTCTGCTCCGGCCCGGGCGCCGGCGGTTGCAGTGTAACCAGCGGGGTCTCCGGCATCCAGAGCTTCTTTACTCCCGACCAGTCCACGGCCATGTGGGCTCAGTGCGTCGCGGCCGCCCCGGACCCCAAGACGCTCGCCGCCGGTGGTTGCTTCGTATCGGGCAAATCGGTGATGGTCGCGACGACGGCTTCAAGAACGTGGATTTGTCCGTATTCAAGAACTTCACGTTCAAGGAGCGATACACCGCTCAGTTCCGGGCGGAGTTCTTCAACATCTTCAATCACCCGATCATCTCCAACCCATACGGCGCATCGAACGGTTGGGGCGGCGCCACTGGCGGAACCAATGGCATGGGGAGCCCTCAACTGTTCGGCTGCGGCTGCGCAACGCCCGACGTGGCCGCCGGAAATCCGCTGCTTGGTTCGGGAAGCAACCGCGTGATGCAACTCGGGTTCAAGTTCACCTTCTGAGGAACACGCGCAAAACGGAGCGCGGCGCGAATCCATGGCAATGGTGATATGCGCGCCGCACCCTTTGCGTCTCTGATGATTCAGGTTCTCAGCTTTAGGAATTCCGCCGTTTGCGGCGGGTTGTAGCGAGTGATTTTTTGAAAAATGGGGATGATCTCAAACCAGGTTGAATGAATTCATACGTCGGCAGGGGCATGCTTAGACTTCCCTAAACCTAGCCTTTCCCCCCAAGGGGAGGGGTTGTCTGTTCGCTTTCCAAAAAGGGGTGATTATGAAATCCGTAACATTGAAAATGGCCCGAGCCAGAACAATTATGTGCGTGCTCGGTGCGATTCTGGGTGTGTTGTTTTTCTCTCTCGCGCTGTTTGCGCAGGGCAGTTCCGGCCGTATCCTCGGAACCGTTACCGACCCGAGCGGCGCGGTCATCGCTGGCGCCAAGGTATCCGTCATTGACACACAGAGAGGCCTCACGCGAGCCCTGACCACCGATCAGTCCGGCGAGTACAATGCTCCAAACCTGATTCCCGGCGTCTACACGGTGCGCGTCGAGGCGAGTGGGTTCCAGACGCTGAACCGCGAGAACGTTGAGATCGAGGTGGGCAAGGAAGTTCGAGTGGACTTGACCCCCCGGCCCGGCCAGCAAAGCCAGTCCGTCACTATTACCGAATCAATCCCGCTGGTGGATACCGCGAGCGCCACCTTGGGCGGCGCGCTCAGCAACGCGGACATCAACGACATGCCCTTGAATGGCCGCAACTTCCAGAGTTTGCTGGGGTTGCGCCCGGGCGTGATGCTCCAGCCGGGCGGCTCGCCCTGGACCCAGAGCACCAACAACGTTCGGCCCGATGAGACCGCCTGGATGGTCGATGGCATTTTGAATGCGAATGCCTTCGACTCCCGCCCCGTAGCGGGCGCGTCGAGTCCATTCACCGATGGAGCTACGATCTTGCCCATCGACGCTATCCAGGAATTCAACCTCATGGAGAATCCCAAGGCAGAGTTCGGCGGGAAACCTGGCGCGGTGGTGAACGTGGGAATCCGGTCGGGGACCAACCAGTTCCACGGCTCGGCTTACGCCTTTGGCCGCGATGGCGGTTGGGGCGGCCGCAATTTCTTCAACCCCGCTCCCGGTCCGGTGCTCCCCGAAACGCTGGAGCAATTCGGTGGCGTGGTGGGCGGGCCCGTCAAGAAGGACAAACTCTTCTTTTTCGCCGGCTATGAGGGCCTGCGTTCCTTCCTGGCCAACGCCATCGGCACTGCCGTTCCGTATAGCGGCGCCGGGTCGCCAAACCCGAGTCCGAAGAACAGCATGGTGGATGCCATCAATGCCCTTCAAGCCAAGGGCGTGCCGGTCAGTCCGCTCAGCCTGAAACTGTTTGGCTGCAACCTGGGACCAGTAGCATGCACGGGTGGTATCATCCAGGGAGACCCCACGAACACAACCACCTACCTAAGTACGTTACCCAATAGCAACACCAGCGACAACGGGATCGCGAAAATCGACTATCGCATTAACGACAAGCACATGATCAACGGCATGTTCTACAGGGGGAACTACGTTGGCATTGGAGAAGATTTCCCGATGGTGAATTCAGCCTGGGGGAACACGGTTCTGGAACCCGCATGGACGGCCTCCGGCAACTGGATCTGGACCGCCACGTCCAGCTTGGTGAACGAATTGCGCGTGGGCTACAATCGGTTTGGCTTCTCCTTTCTCCCCAACGACCTCGGTACCCTCGCTGATGGCAAGGGCTACCCCATCAACACAGGTATCACGAGTACGGGCGGGTTTCCGAGTATCGTCATTTCCGGTTTTGGCCAAACTCAATTGGGCAGCCGGCGCGGCCGTCCCTTGGAAGCAGCTCCCAACCCATATTACAATTTTCAGGAAAATGTCTCGTACCTGAGGGGCAAGCACGCCTTCAAGGTCGGCTTCGATTACGCGCACATCGAGGGCGATTCCAACCCCCACGACACGCGGGGCCGGATCAACTTCAAGGGCAACCAGGCTTTCAAGGGTTCCACGACATTAGAAGACTTTTTCGCCGGACTTCCGTCCGACGGATCTCAACTCCTCGGCAACCCCGCCGTCCAGGTGACCACCAAGTCGTACGGGGGGTTTTTCCAGGATGACTGGCGCATCGCCCCGAGAATCATGCTCAATCTGGGTCTGCGCTACGAATACAGAACGCCCTTCCAAGAGGCCAACAACCATCTAGGCAACTTCGATCCGGCGCTGGGAATGGTTCAGCAGGGTCAAGCGAGCGTAGGCTCTACTCTCTGGAAGCCCGACCGCAAAAACTTCTCGCCGCGCTTCGGTGTTGCGTGGGATGTCACGGGCAAGGGTACAACCGTGATCCGGGCCGGAGGCGGCATCTTTTACTCGATGTTCAGCTTGGCCCCGTTCACCGGGAACCCCGGGATCGCGAACGTCCCAGGAACCAGCATCTCCAACATCCCGACGGGCGCCTGCACCACGGCCGTGGCCATCGGAACCCCCTGTCCGCAGACCTTTGGCGGCACGATTCTGGTCGGCAGCGCCTTTATCCCCGGCTCCGCTTTCAATTGGAATGGCGTTGTTTTTCCCTCGGGCGCCGTGCTCTCTTGCACGGTCGCCTCGCGGTGCAGCCTGGGGAGCGTAGACCCGCATCTCAAAACCCCCTATGTCGGGGATTGGAGCTTCGGCGTGCAGCACTCCTTCAACCCCAACCTCTCGTTGGATGTAAGCTATGTCGGAACTCACGGCGACAACCTGATTGGTAATGTCGACCTCAATCAGCCCAATATCGCCACGGGCGTCCGTCCCTACGCCGCCCAATTCCCCTACCTGCAGTATATCAACCATGTGGAGAACTATGCCTGGTCCAACTACAACAGCCTGCAATCGACCCTGACCCAGCGGCTTTCCCACGGGTTAAACTTCACTGTTGGCTACACGTACGGGCATGGCCTGGACAACGGTTCCCTGAATCGTTTCGGCGGGCAACCGCAGAACAGCCTGAATCCTGCGGCGGAGTACGCCGCCAGCGACTTCGACATCCGGCACCGCGCCACTTTCACGGCCAGTTACGCCATTCCCGGGAAGAAGGGCTTCGGCCAGTTACTCAGCGGCTGGAAGCTCAACTCCATCGTGACCGTTTCGGGCTCGCAGCCGTGGGACGTGGTGGACGGCAGTGACAATTTCAGCTCGCTCTTTGGACCGTCGAACTTCGAGAACACCGACCGCTGGAATTTCTACGGGAACCCCTCCGACTTCAAGGCCACCCCGAGTTCCCTTCCCTACTGCACTGGCCCTGGCGCTGGCGGTTGCAGTGTAACCAGCGGCGTTTCCGGGATTCAGAGCTTCTTTACACCCGACCAGTCCACCGCGATGTGGGCGCAGTGTACGGCGGTCGCCCCCGACGCCAGCACGCTAAATGCTGCTGGCTGCGTCGTGAAAGGCAAATCGGTTATGGTTCCTAACGCAGCTGGACACTATGGCACGATGGGCCGGAACATCTTCCGCGACGCGGGCTTCAAGAACGTGGATTTCTCCGCATTTAAGACCTTCACGCTCAAGGAGCGGTTCAACGCCCAGTTCCGGCTCGAGTTCTTCAACGCCTTGAATCACCCTATCATCGCCAATCCGTTTGGATCGGTGAATGGCGCCAGGGGGGGCAGCGACCCATCGAGCGGCTCCACGTTCGGCTGCGGGTGCACCACGCCTGACGTCGCGGCCGGCAATCCGATCGTCGGTTCGGGAAGCAGCCGCCAGCTACAACTCGGGTTGAAGCTCACTTTCTAATCGCTCCGGCAAGTTCGAGGGGGGTAAAAACACCCCCCTCAAACGGTCCATAACTCCAGAGTGCAGCCCCTTCGCGATTTCCAGACCAACAGTTCCAAAGACCTGCGGGGCCCGATCACCTGACCGCCATGTTTCTGGACGCCACTATGCCAAAACCATTTCTTTTCGGCCCGCGAGCTCAGCGTTGGAGTTATCTTCTAGCGAATGCTGGCGAGAGGAAGATGTCGAAAGCGGTTAGAAATGGTTTCGGCACAGTATACACAGTGATTTGGGCAGCGCAAACCCCGGCAGAGGAGGGGGTGGTAATGACCACGGCGACGTCAGATGATTATGACATCACGTTTTCGAATTACCCTCCAATCCTGGATCAGATTGGGATCGGTCCGGCAATGAGCCGGCGTGACCCCAAGAGCAAGCGACGTATTGAGCCGTGCACGAACGACAGGGGCCTAGCCTTAGCGCGCTTCCAGGCTGTCCAGAGCCAAGTGTCATACGAAGGGCCCCGCGGACTGTGCCAAAATTCTCCTGGAGTTTTTGGCAGCGGAATGCGCACCGATTACCAGCATTCAGTCCCCCGGCGAATGCTGGTCGCCCGTTGAATGCACCGCAGCGACCATCCCAGCTGCCCCAGCGCGATGACCAGTTGGTTCTTTTCTTCGTTCAAGACATTCACTCGAAGGAGGGTAACCCCCCGTCACAGTCAAATGTCCTGAGTCAACTCCATTGGCTACTTTTCAGGTGGTGACTATCGTTGGCCGGTTTTGGGTGATCCCCGAGGAGTTTGACAATGTCGCGGATTCGGAAGTTTCAAATCGGCAGGGTACCCTCCTATAGGCTATGGCCACTTTTGGAAACTCCGCTCGGAGGCTCAAAGAGCGGAAACCTGTGGCAGGAAGCCACCTTCCGTCTCTTTTCGGCCCGCGAGCTCAGGTTTTGGAGTTATCTTCTGGCGAATGCTGGCGGCAGAAAGACGCCGAAAGCCATTCCCCAATGCCCAAAGATCATGAGAACCTAAGCTCCTGTGTTGTCTCTCCCGATATTACTTGACAGCGCGATCAGAAGAATCCCATATGATACAGTACCGTATCGCACTTCGTGGAGTCCGAAAGAGCATCAGAACCGATCGCTGCTATGCCCAAACCTTCTCGAAGTTGACTACAGGCCTACCTAGGTCGGTTCTCCGATGTAAATTCAGCAATCGCACTTGGTGAATGCAAACCGCTCAGGCCATTCTGGATCTGCGACCGTTCTTGATGTATTAGCCGGATCAAGGCTCTTCCAATAAAAATACGGCCACTTTTGCCCCAGCCAGCCAGTGTGGCCGCGAAACCTTTTTTCTCTTGAGAGAACGTGGTTCACGGTCGACGAGGTTCGCGTAAGCAGCGGAGATTCCTTCAGTAGCTCGGAGACACAAGCTGCTGGTCTAGTGCATTTAGACGCTTTCAAGGCATCTAAAGCCGTGCAGATTCGCTCGGAAATGTCATCCGACGGGAGCTTTGTGCGCGTCCGCGGACCATTCACAAGCATCGGCGCAGACGGGACCACCTGCTGAGCCCGATATTCGATTGCGCCAGGGTTTACAGCTACACTCAGGGCTTCAGATCCTTCGTGCTTGAGTAATTCTTTTATCGCCTCCAAATCATGCCCCAGTAGATAGGGCGCGAAGTCCTCAAAGAATTGCTCACACTCCGCTCCGCTTGCGACGGGTGTCGCGTTGAATCTGACAGTCGAAGTCATGATGTCCGTAGCCAACTGTCTCAAGGGCGTAGGGTCTGGTTGCGACGCCGCCATTGTTAGGAGGCGTCGTGAGACGCCCACTGCCTCAGAAAGCTGCAGAGGCTTCATACGCTTGAGTATGGGCGCATGAAATAGCCACCGAATGAAGTCCTTCGCGTTCAATTCCACGACCACAAATCTAAAATCCCTCCAGCGAACAATAGATTTTATCTGAAGAAGCCCTAGTATCTGTATTATTGGCTAAGACAGGGCGTTACATGAAAATCAAGCGTTGTTCCCGGAGAGTGAAGCTGCGCATCTTCGGCTGTACGATTGCCCGCCCTCACGCGTGCTGGCATAGGCAGCTCGGCCCGACGTTCCCCCGACTTGGAAGGCTGGTACGTTACCGAGATGACATTCGAGAATTCATCGATCGCGACCGGGTTCTTCCAAAGACCAGGATTGTCGGCGACGGAAGCAAGTGAGTGGATCATGCAGACGCGTTCAACAAACATTCGTCTATCGGAGCCGATCATTCTTGATCCGCACTTCTCACCGCAGTTCTACTCCGAATTGTGGGGAATCAGTGCCCAGACCGTCGTCCGCTGGTTCCAGGACATGCCGGGAGTCTTGCAGCTGAGTAAACCCTCCAAGAACGGCCGGCGCACGCGAATAGAGTTGCGTATTCCCTTTTCCTTGGCCATGCGCGTGTATGGTGAGCACACTCGGGGAGAGGTAGAATGACGGCCATGCTTACACTTCAGCGCAGGCACCGCAAAAAGTGCCAAGACCGAAACAAGGGACCCAATTACCTCAAGTGTCGCGGCCAGTGTCCGCTCCAAGTATGCGGCATTTGGGAAGGACAACGGGTCCGAATGTCTCTGAAAACACATGACCTCCAACGCGCCGCCAGACGTTTGACGGAGATGGAAGACCGAGCGTCAGGTCGACCGCGTAAACGGGTTGCCGAGGCAGTCCAAGATTTTCACGCACAGCACCAAGGTGACCGACCAGAAACGAAACGGAAGTACAAGCGCATTCTCGATTTCCTGATCGATTTCTGTGCTCAAGGGGAAATTCACTACGTGGACCGAGTTCGCGTGGAGGACATGGATCGCTACGCGTTGTGGCGAAACAAGGCAAACTGGACCTGGGTGAAGGAGGTAGAACTCTTACGTCAGTTCTTCGAGTTCTGCCGGAACCGTGAATGGACCTCCAAGAATCCGGCGCGGAGCCTAAAGCGGCCGATCATGATTGAGGCAAACGACGTGGTGCCCTACACGCAGGCAGAGATCGTCCAAATGATCGCGGCATGCGACCAGATTGGCAAAAGCAGTTACGAGCGTCGACGAGCGCGCGCAATGGTTCTGCTCATGCGATACGCCGGGCTGCGGATCAGCGATGTCGTTACGCTCTCTAGAGATCACATCCGAGGAAGCCGCTTGGAGAAGCGCGCCGTGAAGAATCATCGGATGATTCGCGTCGAGTTGCCGCCCGTTGTTTTGAACGCTCTCGAAGTGTTGCCTCATCCGAAAGCCGCGCCGCAGGAGAACCGGCGATTCTTTTCCAAAGACGACGCCGTTCTGCGCAGCCAAGTGAAAGGTGCATGGAGAACATTGGACGCCGTCTTCGCGCGCGCTTCTGTGAAGGGAGCCAAACCGCACCGTTTCCGGCATACGCTCGCCTCAGAACTCTTAGCCAAAGGCGGAACGCTCGAACAAGTTGCGGCGATTCTGGGCGACAGTCCCGCGACGATTCGCCGCTACTATGCCAAGTGGACGGAGGAATATCAGAGCCGGCAAGACGCTCTGATCCGCAAAATCCATGACACAAATCTGGCACAGGCGGAAGTGCAGGTAAGTAACTAGGTGTGGATCAATATCTTAGGGTGGTGGCCAGGGACGGAATCGAACCGCCGACGCCAGCCTTTTCAGGGCTGTATTCTTCCGTAAGTAAGTCTTTCATTCCACGTATGTTGACCACGCTTTTCACCCACAAACCGCCGAGTTATTGGAACCAACCGGAACCAGCATTAGTTCACCAGGGGTGTGAGCCCCGTCAGGCTGTCGACCACTCTACGCTGCGACTCAGGCACGAACTGCTGATAGATATCCAAGGTCGTGCTGGCCCTGGAATGCCTCATCAACGCCTGAGCATCCTTTATATCTGCGCCCGCCATCTTGAGCCATGTGGCGAACGATCGTCTCAACACTAGCCAGTTGACCCAGCCGATCCCGAGTTTTGCTCCTGCCGGCTTGAGATGCCTGACCAGAATGTTGTTATCACGCATCGGTTCCCCATCCCTTACGGATTGGAAGACCAAATCATCAGGGTTGCTGCTCTTCACTGCGGGATACCGCCGGACGGCACACCCGGCTTTCACCTCGATCTCCACGGTTTTTAGCCGATGAATCCGATCAATCACGGCGGAGTTGACCGGCACTGTAGCATTGCTCGCCTCACTCTTCGGCGGTCCCCAATCGCCGCGGCAGTATCGTTCCTCTACCGCGATCGAGTCGGCTCCCACATTGCGCCAGCGCAGACCGATAAGCTCGCTGACCCGGAGACCGGTATAGACCGCCACGTACACCATCGTCGCGTACGGCTCCGCGACCAATTCGACCAAGGCCGAGAACTGAACGGGCGTGACGAACGGCTTCGATCGCCTCCCCTTCCTTGCCCTCGGCAACTTTAGTCCCTCAGCAGGGTTCCGAACTAGCAACTCGTAGCGCACCGCCGCTGACAGAATTCCGGATAGGACGTTCCGGATCTTATTGATCGATTCATGCGACAAGTCAGATTGCCCCAGACTTGTGAGGTATCGGTCGACCGTTAGAACGCTAACGTCCCTGAGGCAGAGCTTCTGGAATTGGGGCTTCAAGTAGTTGTCGATGATCCCCTTATATCTGCCTTGTGTGGTCTTGGCCATTTTTGGAAGCAACACCGGAATGTATACGGTATCCACGAATTCAGAGAAGTTTGTAGCGGAGCCTAGAGTTACCAGCCCCTGGTTCATGGGTCGCAGGTGTTCTGCTGCGATTTTGTTGACTTCCCGTTCCGGCGTATCGGCCGGCGCGAGGTTGATTCGTTTTCGTTTTCTAACCCTCCTTCCGTCTACGAATTCATCCTGCCAATAAAGCAGGCACCACCACTTCCCCCGCCGTTTCGGCTTGGGAGCTTGAAATCTTCTGCGAGCCATCCGTTCGATTTCTCCTTTGGATAGCCCGCCGATACTTGTCTCGGTGACGACATTACCATGGTTCGAAGAGCCATGCGCGCCGTCGTTACCGAGGATTCGATTCATTGCGAAAAAAGCGAACTAAGGCGGAACGAGCGATTAAGCCGTTTTGCCTCTTAAACTTCTGCTCCAACCTTTGTTGAAATCAGCACGCGAAAGAAGTGCGCGAAAGTCCTATGTTCCAAACCAGCGCTCCGCTGGTCGTCCCTTTGTTGGCCGCGATCTGAATTCCGCCATCTTTTGACTTCGAAGGAGTTCCAGCGCCCGCGTCACCTGATCGGCCGACTTGTGGCGATCAAAGAGGCTGCTGATTTCAGTACGCGTCAAGCCATTGGGATTGCGCCGCAGAGCTGCGCGGATTGTGTCCGCGGTCACGTCGCCTAGCGAGTCGCCGAAAATGAATCGACACGAGTCTTCGCAATACCGCCATACCTCGAGCGCCGCCGCCAGGTGCGGTACTCTCACCACGGGTGACCGATCAAGGAGTGCGTAGAGACAGGAAAGCCGTAACGTGTGAGCTTCGGCCCGGGACGTCACGGCACCATACAAGGCGACGCGATCACGGGAGAGTTGCGCGTACACTTCATGCCAGAGTTCCCCAGCCTCCTGGTCCCGCCTAATCTCCCCCACAGTCCGACCAAACTCGATAGCGGCGCCCAAACGCTGCAGCATGGGCGCAAAATCAACCGCCCGAAGATTCCCGCCGTTCGGGAGAAACTTCGACCGCTTCACTGCGACCCAGAGGAATCGGTTAGCGAATCCGTTGCCGGCTTCGGTATCAGTCAGATACTTCAGCAACTCATCCTTGGTCACGTGGCCGATGATGCTGATATGCGCGCCGGTGGCGCGGGCTGGACTGTTCTTGGTGAGGACGCGCAATCGGCCCGTATCCCATGCCTGGCGAACGACCGCCGAGAGGGTATTGCCGTCACGTTCTGAAACTCGAAGCGGCGAAGCGAATTCAGTCTCGACAACCATAAGCCGCTTATCTGAAACGCCGTGATCCTTGATGACGGTTTGATATCCGGTGACGCGCCGTTCCTTGCCTGCGCGGATGGGTTCCTGCACCGCGATCTCGTCACGGACGGCCCAGATCAAACCCTCACCGCTCGAAAGCCCGGTTTGGACACTTGCATTGAGCCAGACGGAATCGGCCATGCCAACTACATGCTGAATCGCGCTCCAACTTGATCCCTTCCGTCCCTTGCTGCTTGCTCCCACCAGAACGGCAAACTGATTCGGGTAATGCTGGTCCGCACCCGCAGTGAAATAAGCGCTTCGGCCAATCACGTTTCCAAACGCAATCAGGAACTGCACGAGCAGGGCAGCCGGATCAGCTTCGGTGTGCGGGCCAAGAGTCTCCATTAGTTCCCCTGCCAAGCCGCAAAGAGCTTCCGGCTGCAATTGAGTTGGCCATTCCGGATCGATGGGAAGGTGTGGCACTGACTCGACCGAGCCACCGCTACCTCCAGATCCATTAAGTTTCGTGGCCTGGCCTGGGTCCCAGCTATCCCTGGTCAGCGCGATTGCTTTCGCCATGGTGTCCTCCCGGTAGTCCTCCCGCAGCCATTTCTTCCGCATCATGCCGGAACGTCTGAACAGCCCATCGATCCGCGCACGATCTTTCCGTGTCCAGAAGGCAAGCAGACAGCAGAGCGCAAGGTCCGCCTCGCTTTGGGATGGGTAGTCGCTTTCCCAATGGCCGTCCCACAATCGCCCAAATTTCGACCCGTTTTGGGCCTGTCGCGCCTTCGTGATCAGCTCGTTGTCGCTCGCTAGAAGCGGAGATGATGGAGAGGAATACCTTTCAGCCTTGGGCATGTTCCGGCTGGCGAACAACTTGTTGTGAAGCGCAAGAAGTTCGGCTTGACGATCCACTATCTCGAACGGCGTACCATCGACATGGATGCCGGTGAAGGTGAAATACCGCGCACGAGAGAACATCTCCACCTTCCCGTCAGCATAGACGGCTTGGTTGCCCTTGCCGGCAGGCACTTTTCCACGAACAATCGTATGGACGCCGGTACCCGAAGGGGATACCTCCGTGTACGAGTTCAGCACGCGGATGATTTCCCACGCCCACGTGGCTATCTCACCCGTGCCAGGATCGCGGCAGTTGTCCAGGTCCACGCCAGCATAGCCGTCAGAGTCGCTGAAGACAAACCCTATTCCTGTGAGTGACCATTTCTTAAGGGCCGCACGCGCGTCTTCAACTGAAGACCACGTGGCCGGCCGAGTGCTCGCCGCTAGTGCGCCAGTGCGTGCGTCGATTGGTAGCTTGTGGGGCTTGGCTTGCGCCTTGAGCACGCTCGTCTGTCGGCCATTGGGTAGCTGCACGCGGCGTCCCTCACCAATCACACTCCACCAGGCAATCCACTGCGGGCGAGAAAGCAATTCGACCGGAATCTGCGCCCTGATCGGCTCCGTATTAATCGCGCTTTGGAATGCATCGCTCATTCGCACCCGTCCACTTTGAGACCAACGGCGCGCGCAATGGCCAACGTCATCGCCCGCGCTTGTGATTGCCCACGGGCTTCTCCGGTGGTGCCGGCGATACGGACCCTGGCCCAGAAGCCACCGCTCTCGGCGGCACCCATCGCGTACTCCTGCGGAGCGGCACGCTCCAGGAGACGGAAAGCGTCTTCAAGGCGCGTCGCGGGCTGAAACCGCCAGCGAGGTAGCCAACGGCGATCGCCCATCATGAACCGCTCGGGGCCGACGGTCCAGCCCATAATGCGCTCGGCCAGGATCGCGTTTAATTGATCGATCGTCATTGGCTCACGCTGACCCGTGCTCAGACATCCGGCGTTTGCGCTTTCGCCATCGGCCAGCCGACTGAAGCTGCTACACGCTCAATCACGGCCTTAGCTTGAATCAGTTCGTCTAAGGCTGTGTCTATTCGCTGTAGCTCTTCAGTGGCCGGGCTGACATAACCCCGTTCTATTAGGCTGAGACGGCTGCGCGATAGGCCTGTTTTCGCGCACAACACGCTGCCTGAAATGCCCGCTGCTGTTCGCTTACTCTTCAGATCTGACATCGAAGAACGAAAACCTTTTCTGTTCAGATCGTAAGCTTGGCTAAGTGGGGATTCCGGTGGGGTTTTGAATGGGGTAAAAGTGGGTGAACTGGGGAGCAGCTATTGGGAGCGCTTAAATTCTGCAGGTTTGAAGTCTTTCCAGTCGTCCTGGATCGTCGATAGCTGACGCCCATGATGCGCGCCGGCAAGCTCCTGGGCAAGTCTGATATGTCGAGTGGAACCTCGGATCGCGAGGATTTTAGTCTTCAGATCTGGCCGCTGCTCTGCAATTCTGAAGGCGAGAAACTCTGGATAGATCTGACGCAGCCGGTTGTACTCCGATTCGTCTTCGAACATTTGCGGCTTGAGTGTATCCAACTCCTTAATCAGTTTCGCAACCGTCATCGCGCGCGCGCGTTTAGCAACCTCTTTGGCATTCAAGGGTTCCTTTCTATCGGTCCTGTGGTCTGCCGAAATCGGGCTTGTTTGATTTGCCTCCGCTTCCATCGGAGTAACAAGCGGTGTCTTTGCGGGCGAGATCGCCTTTCCGGGAGCCGGCCCTTTCCCTGGATATTGTTCTCCGATTGCCTCGCTACCACGTTGTGGCGGATTTTGAGAACCTGGTGGTTCGAGGAAAAGGGGCTCAAGTCGAGCGGAAAGAGTTTCGCCAGTCGCTGCAGCGGTCGTTGTTTTCAACTGCAAATGATCTTGCGTGGGGTTCTCCAGTAACCCCGCCAGCCACTCCTGGATTTCGGCGTAGAATATCCCACGATGTACACGAAATCGTTTTCGTTCATGAAATTCCAATCTGTGCCGTTGTCGCGCCAGACCCAGTAATTGCCAAGCCGCTCCGGGAAAATGTTCTCGCGCATTTCGGAGGCGGTGCGGTACCAGCCCGCCGCTATCGCTGAATCCCAAACAAGCGCAGGTAATTCATTCTGTAGAAGGCGCTCGGTAAGTATCCCTTCTTTGGAAAGCATCTCTGCTATCCCAATAAAGGCTTGTCGCATTGGGTCAAGAAACGCGCTTGGAGTGTCGGGTGATCGCCAGAATGCCGCGTCCGCTCTTAGCAATTGAGCCTTGATCTTGCGCCGAACATCTTCCGTTAGACCCGACACGGCCCATTTATTCACCCACTTAGTCGGATCATGTTGCTGCGTCTTTGGCTTTCTCGGACCCTGATAGGGCTGGAACGCCGCCGGCGTATCGGCCCAGCCACCGCCGAGTGCCGCTTCCTCGTCCGCACTCTTTACCGTGAAGGTTTTTCCACTCCAGTGATACTTGCATTTGGGATACGCCTGGTGAACGTACGTCTCTGACCAATCAGGTCCGAGTTCGGCTTGCTCGCGCTCCGAGTTCACTACTACAGCCGGCTTGCTCGCGTGATACATGTGTTTTGGGTATTTCTGTCCCGGGAAAAGTGACACGATTGTCTCCTGATTCAAGGCCGGCTGGTCTTGAGAGTTCGAGCATGCATGCGGCATATTTCGCTGGTCGTTTTTGGCTTCCGTTCGGGCGAAATTCGGGTCTGGCAGCACGCCTGCGAGACTAGGCACTTCGGTTTTTCCGTCGGCAGTCTCGTAGCCATTCGGTTGCGCCGTCATGCCATTCGATTCAACCGACTTGATTGCGGGCGCCCTAGCCGAGACGTGCTGCTGCGCTGCAAATAGCGGCTGCGCCATTCGAACCGCCCTCTGAGCCGCCTGACTGAGATTGGCGCCGCCGTTCTCAATGAGCCGCTTAATGGCTTCCGGACCATTCCAAGTGTCGTAGATCTCATCGAGGATTGGATTGCCGGTCGTCATCCGTCCCCAAGGTTGGGCGCGTAGTAACCGACCCAACTCGACGTTGCGTGCTAGCGAAATCCGTTCTCCCACTAGGGTGGCAAGCGCTTGATCGACAGCAGGAGCGCACCCTGTTTTGTACCAGTGGGAAGCCAAGTCTGAACGCTCCTTCCAGATTGACGCCATGGGCCAAGCTGCGTTTTGGAGATATGGCCGGATTCCTAGTGGCCTTGAATTTATGGGCTACCGTGGTTCTCTACCTAGCATCATCGGCCTCGGGGATCGCCGACAATTTGGCCTACGCCGTGGGACCGTCCGGCGCCTGGATTGCAGAAAACAAGTCGGCCACGCTAGTCCTAGGCGCGGTATTGGTGGGCGGCCTGATGATGGTGGCCGTACGAGGTCTGGCAGTCGGGAAATGGATCCATAACGCGGGTGGTCTGGTACTTCTAACCATCTTGGCGGGGATGGCGTTGTTTGCGCTTCCGCGCTGGTTCCGTGGCGGGGCGGCTACCGCTCCGGTTGCGTTCGCGTTTCCCGCCGTATCGCTGCTCAATTTGAATCTTCTGGGAAAGATGGGCTTTGGAGCCTTCAGCGGGTTCGATGGGACAGCAATCTTTTCGGGAGAATTGCGCGACCCAAATGTGGCCCGAACCATTCGTCGCTCGATTTGGCTCGCGGCGCCCTTAATCGCGCTGATTTATATTCTCGGCACGGCCTGTGTGCTTGTTTTTACCCAACCCAGCGACATCGACATGATTTCCCCTGCGATGCAGGCATTGAGCCGGGGCGCGCAAGGAATGAGAAATCGCGGCTTCGTCGCGCCCTTGGCGGGGGCCTTGCTGATCTGTAACATAATCGGACAATCCAGCATTTTCTACAACGCCGTGATCCGCCTGCCGATGGTGGCCGGATGGGACCACCTGCTGCCGGCGTGGCTCAGCCGCCTGCATCCGCGCTTCAAGACTCCAGTGGGCTCCATCGTATTTATTGGCCTCACGACTCTCGGCCTGACAATCCTGGGCAACCTGGGAGTCGGCGCTCAAGAGGCGTTTCAATTGTCCAGCAACGCCGGCCTCATTTGTTGGGCGCTGGCCTACCTGGTGATGTTCGCCATTCCGCTGGTGGCCCGAGGTGAGAAACCCCCGTGGGGCGTGCAGGTCGCGGCGGCGGCGGGATTCTCGATGACGCTGCTCTACGTCGTTTTGTCGGTTTTCCCGGTCATTGATGTGAAGAATGTTGCTTCCTTCACGGCCAAGGTAAGCGGCGTTGTGATTGGTATCAACGCAGCGGGCGCATTGTATTTTTGGCGCGCAAGCAACCGGAGGAAATCGCTTAACGCGATGCTTTGAAATCAAGAGCCAACATGGGGGAGCAACTGACTTTGGCCGATCAGAAAACGGTTTGCGCCCGAGTGACGCGCAATTCGGAGAAAGCCATCGCGGCGTCCCCGCCGTTCAACCTCCGACGGTTCTCCGACAATCCGACCGAGACGCTTTGCAACTTCCCAAAAATCCGACGTACGCAGAAGGCCGGTAATTGACCCCACGCGGGTAGGCCGCTAAACTCGGTCTGGGTCCGAGCGACCACCAGATCGTCCAACGATCACCACTTCTTTGCCGTTATGGAGTTTTAGGTCACGCAGATGTTCTGCGGCGGGTACCAGTTCGATGGGAATCGTTAGGGCCCGCAGCCTACTGTATGTCTTAGAATCGTCAAGCGTGGCGCGAAGCTTCAACGTGTCCAAAATCGGGCGTGCGGAAGAACATCTTCATGGCAGCGCCTTCAGAAAGGCAAGCGGGCTCCGAACTACTACAGCCCCATTCGGCGGGAGAAATTGTTGTCGAACACAGGGGCGTTTGCCCCCCTGAGATAATTACGGATCGCCTTGAATGCCTCCAGCCGGGTGGTTCCCTTGTACGGTGCTCCGAGCGGCGTGCCGGTAAGGTATGCCTCGTAGACCTGGTCGTTTTCTAGTCCCCAGTGCAGTATCGGCTTCGGTCCTGGAGCAGAGAATTTGAGCGCCTGGTTCTGAATGTAGTCCATGACCTGGTTGGCCTCCGGCGATCGGTAGCCGGCCACCTCGACCATTACGGAATGCTTAGGGTATTGCTGCATCCCCATCAGCGCCTGAGTGGGTTGACACACTCGAACGGCGATGTACCCGATCAGCGGCTTCAACTGGCTTGCTTGAGCCATGTATTTCTGCAGGACATCGTCGAACAGCACCGTCTGGATAAACGTAAAGGCATTCGATGGATCGAGCGCGATTTCGATTGCTCGCCCCGGTACCCCGCGACTTGGCCAGCCGATAGCCCCGAATTTGTACGGCAGTTGGGTGCGATCGGAATTCTGCCCTGGCTCGGTCCCGTGAAGCGCGTGGAAGAGTCCGCTGACGAAGTCCCCGAGGAACGGCTGCCCCCGATCCGGATGCCCTTGGCCGCCGGCGTTTGCGGCTTGATTGGCGACCGCTTGTACGCTGAGAGTTGCGAGCGTCCCGCTGAAGACGTCGCCTTGCCCCGATATGAAGTTCCACAGCCTCATAGCTTGGTTAACGTCATTGAGCCCGTCTACCAAGTTGGGCATGACGTCCGTGGCATAGGACTGGAAGTCGAAGACGCGGCCAAAAGTCGGATTGTTAAAAACGGTGTCCGCGGCTTTACTGGCGATTGCCCGCGATAGGGCGGTAAGGTAATCGGGTGACGGATCGTTGGCGTCGTCCGGCAGACTGGGAGTAACCTCCTGATTGATCACCCAGCAGTCGAAATTGAAGCCATCGCGCATGAAGGGATTGATGCGCACGTGTGCGAAAACGTTGTCCTTGCGCGCGACAACGTTTTCTCGGTGGGTGTCGTCAAAGGCGATGCCAGTGCCGTTGAGTCTGCCATCCAGCAATACATTGAGCAGCGCCCGGTTCGCCTCCGCTAGCGGGAACCGCGCTCCGGGATCACCGGGCCTGAGGTCGAAAAATTGGATGCCCGCCGCCTTAAGCAGATCGATCCAGGTCGTCGGGTGAACCACCTGGCGGAGGCCGAACTGCGGCGCCACTTCTAAGACCACCGAATAGATGACACCCATCGTTCCCATGGATACGGTCACCGCGTTGAGCACGTCTTGGGAGGCGAGGCTGGGAATTCCGTTCCAGCCCTTTGCGATGAAGTGGTGCTGGTCAATTTCGGGATAGCGCAGGTGGAGCTTCGTTTGATTTGCAACAGGCATGTCGCCCTCAATCCACCACTGCTCCCCGCCGGGACCGACTAGGTGAACCGCTTTGACAGTGTCCGCAAGCAAGGGCCACCGAAATGCCGCGCCATGAGTTGAAGTTGACAGCACTCCAGCCAGCGTCGCGCCTGAGGGGCCGGCGCTGCTGTCGAGGATCGCCATCCTAGGTTGCTGATGATCAAGTAACTGCTGCAAGTCCGCCATAGTGATCCCCGCCTCTACGTGGAACAAGAGCGGCGGGGTGCCTCCGGCAGAGACCTCTTGTATATCCCGGAACTGATCCTGTAAGCTCGAAGCGAGCGATCTCGTGTCGATGAGAAGGACCTTTTCTTGATCGGTGGCGGGCAATTGCACCCCGCTGTTTGTGACCTGGCGCAATTGCGTCTGGTCGTAATTGGTGGAGAAATCAAGGTTCCGGCCCACGGCCTGCGGCCACAGGTCCATAGGCTGGGCACCGGTGAGCCCTTCCAGCACATTCCGCATGTCTTGTTGTTGCCACTTGCCTCGCTGCAATGTCGAGGCACGGTCGACGCCCCGCTGGGTTCGGAACGGGAGCGCAACATCTGAGAACGAATACCCACCCCCTACCGCCTTGACTGACTCGCTTCCATCAAGCCGCATGATCGCCGCGGAAATGTCGTTGACTGAGCGCGGGACCACGCGGGAAGGGGCCATGACGGACGGGACGGACCCGGCCACATACCCAAATGTCTGCGGATAGTTCTCCCACCAGTAGCCTTTAATGTCTACCGCAGGAGAAACCCAAGTCAAGGTCGGCTTCAGCGCGTAAGGCGACGCTGTCCACGGTTGCCAAGGTAGCAGGGGCGGCAGGGGCGGCAAGGGCGTGGGCGACGCAACAGCGCCGTTGCTTACCATCGCATGCAGCGCATTGTCGGGGAAGTAAGTCACAGTGGTCCCGCTGTCAGAGATGCCATCTGTGACTGTGATCGGCCCGCTTGCTGACAGCAGTCTCACGGTCGCTCCCCCGGAGATACTCCCGATCGTAATGCCACCCCGAGCCACTAAGTCCACCGTTGCTTGTTCCTTAATCGAATCTCCGACCGATATCGATCCGCCAGCTATCGCAGTGACAAGGCTGTTATCGCCGATCTTCCGGTCGTCGCCCAGGTGGACGTTCAATCCAATATTAATGTCCGTGTTTGCGGTCACTGAAACCTTGCCTTCGCCGGCTATCCCGCCGAAAACGTTCACCGGGCCGTGATTGCTTACTAAATCGACCCTGCTAGGACCGTGGTCAATCTCGTTGCCGGCAATCTTGCCCGTCACCTGAACGCCGCCATCGGCGAGCACTCGCACCGTGGCACCGTAATCGATCTCGCCGATGGTAATCCCGCCGTGGGCCTTGAAGTCCACTGTGGCGTTGTGAATGTAGCTGCCAATCACGATATCTCCGCCCGCTTCCACTGTGACCTGGCTCCCATTGTCGATCTGACTTCCGATGGCAACGCTACCACCCGTCTTCAAGGTCACATTGCTGTTATTGTCTATCTTGCCGTCTGCGGTAATCCCTTTTTTGGCCACGAGAATAACCATGCTGCCTCCATCGATGTCGCCTTCGACTTTGATAGAGCCTTCCGTGCTCACGGCGTAGACGAAGCTTTCTGAGTCGATGTTGACAACCATGTCGTCAGGAGAGACTACTGGCGTGCTGTCCCACGGCATTGGCATTGTGTCGTCCTCCAGTCAGAAAATGAGATGCATTCCCGAGTATAGTAGACATACCTTAGAGCACAACGCAATCTGCGAAGAATATCTTTCCTTCGGACTGGCACTGAGTAACAGCGGGCGCTGTATCCCAACTAGAGCCTTTGGTGAGGATCGTCTCGACTACAACCGTGTCTCCCTCACTTTCCCACTGGGTAGCCCACCAATGCCTCGGCGAGCGCATTCAGTCGGTTGTGGCGTTGAAAATGGTGGAACATGGGGTGATCGTCAACGCTTAGAATCCGGCTTTAATCGGGAGCAGCGCTCACGCTTCAATCCGATGCTTGTCCCGAAGCTGTCGAATGACGCGCCACAGACTCTTTTGCGTACGCGATGTTGGCGGGAATTGTCAGCTCAATCTCGGTACCGGAATCGGCTTCGCTCCAGACCGACAACTTACCCCCCGCAAGCTCGGCGCGCTCGCGCATCCCCGGCAGTCCGTGGTGTCCGGGGCGGCCGCCTGCGCCGAGAACCTGCGGGTCAATGCCCTTTCCGTCATCCCTGATCCGCAACCGAAGCTCCCGGCTGTCGTAGTGGAGGTCCATCTCGACCCGCTTGGCTTGTGCGTGCCGGAACGCATTGCGCAGCGCCTCGCCAACAATCCGGTAGACTTCGTCCCGAATCAGCGGAGGGAGGTCCCGCGATGCGCCTTCCACACGCACATGAAAGTCGGGAGATTTCCCGGCGTTTTGATCGGTAGCGAGCCCTTCTCCGAACGTGGTGATGGCCTGTGCCAGGTCGTTGGCTACGAGGGTGGAGGAGCGCAATCCCTGCACCGCGTCTCGCCCTTCGGTGACCGCCTTCTGCGCCTTCTGGACGATGGCCTCCAGTTGTTCATCCTTGATTCTGTGTGCCACTACGGAAAGCATCAGCAACACCCCGTGAAAACTCTGCAACAGGGTATCGTGGAAATCCCGCGCGATGCGCGTCCGCTCGCCGACGCGCGCTTCCAGCCGGACGTTGAATTCATGCTTCAGATACCGCAGCCGCAGTTGATACAGCGCTCCGAGCAATGCCAGAAAGGCGGCCCCGCACGACAACCGGAACCAGGAGGTCTGGTAATAGGCCGGAGCGATGGAGAAATCCAGGGATTCGCCAGCCTCGTTCCACACGCCACTATTGTTGGAAGCAATGACGCGAAATCGATAATTGCGTGGCGGAAGATTCGTATAGAACGCCTGGCGCCGGTTGCCAACATCTTGCCAATCGCTATCGTAGCCTTCGAGCTTGTATTTGAACCGGTTCTTCTCCGGCGCAACCAGGCTCAGCGCTGTGTAGTCGATCTGCAAGTCGCGCGTCAGCGGGGGTAGACGCCGGTCCGAGACAACTTTGCGGTCGGAGACGATCTGCTCGATGTGTACCGGCGGCGGGAGTTTGTTGAAGGGAAGGTGACGCGGATCGATGATGCTGACGCCGGCGGCGGGCAAGAACCACAATCTGCCATCCCCAGACTTGGCGACACGCGGGCTGTAGTTGCCGGCGGTCGCGTGGCTCCTGACTCCGTCGTCAGCATCGAAAACCCTCGCCTGGATCGTTCGCTTAGGATCGTTCACCCACGCATCCAACTCTGGCCGGGCCATGCGCACCAGGCCACATGACATGCCTATCCAGAACGAATGGTCGTCGTCTTCCATCACCCAGTGAACTGTATCGCAGGGCAATCCGTTCTTGCTGGTCATCGTGGCAACTCGACCGTTTTTGATCCGGCTGAGGCCGCCCTCGGTTGCGGCCCAGAGTGCACCGTCCCGATCGAGTTGAAGGCCGTTAACGCGGCCCGCGCCCAATGCATCGGCCACTGTGTAGGATGCGCGGATCTGACCATCCTTGAAATACACTACACCGCCCTTATAAAACCCTAGCCATAGACCGCCCTGCAACCGATCTGGCAATAGAGCAGAGCCGCGTCCTTACGCCTTAGCTTTGCCCAAGGAACCTGATCGACTGCATTGTCCCCAGCCGAATGAAAGAGGCCATTATCCTGGCTGATCCAGAGATTCCCAGCCATGTCCCCCGCCATGGAAAATACGTTTGGTCCGGCGGGCATGGCGCTTAAGGGAATAAACCGGCCACTGTCGAAGTAGGCAACCCCACCGTGCGTGGAGACCCATATTCGCCCGCGATCGTCCTGAAAGATGGAATCCACGGAGTCATCCGGCAATCCACTGTTTCGCTTCCCGTAAATCGTAATGTGCCCGTCATTCCATCTGTTCAAGCCATCAGGAGTGCCAAGCCAAACGCTGCCATCCTTGGCTGCGAGAACGGACCAAACGAGGGCGGTAGACAAACCTTGCTTGCCAGAAACCGTAGCCACCGCGAAGTCGCGAATGCGGTCGACGCCATCCCTGGTAGCCACCCAAATATTGCCTTCACGATCCTCAAAGAGATTGTCAATGAAATCGCCTGAGAGACCGTCAACCTGAGCAAACACATCCGTCCTTCCTTGGTGCACATGCAAAAGCCCGCGGTCCGGCGTTCCGATCCATAAACCGTTATTACGATCCCGGAGGAAACGTAAGGGCGTGAACCGCCGTCCGGCGTCTGGAAGCGGATACGCCTCGGCCTTCCCGTCAACGAGTTGTCTGATTCCGCCGCGCATGGCCATCAAGAGTGCGCCGTTGTCGCCTTCGATCAGAGCTTGCACTAGGTCTGGCATCGGATAGCGCCTAGGCGGACCTGGCTTCCACCGCCAAAGCCCGGTCGTCCCTCCCGCCCAGAGATTGCCTCGGCTGTCCTCATACAACGAGGCTAGCTCGCGGCCGAAACGACCGTCCTCTCCGAAGCACTGGGTGATGCCGCGCTGAATCGCGCACAGCCTCCCAGTGGAAATCGCCGCACCGGCCCACACCGTTCCTTCACGATCCTCAATGAGCGCAGAAACAGCTTGGCCAGCTAGTTCCGGGTAACTAGTCAACTTTCCGTCCTTCCAACTAGCAAGCCCTTTAGCGGTGCCAATCCAAAGACGCCCATCGCGCGCGGCGAGCAGCCTTCGGATATAGCTGCTGGAGAGATGCTCACCCGCTGGGGGCTGCCATGGCACGCTCCGAACGCCATCGAAGCGAAGCAAGCCGAATTCGGTGCCGAGCCAAAGATAACCGTCGGCCGTTTGTGCAATTGAGGTGGTGGCGCCTGTGAAAAAGCCGTCGCGTACCGTCCACGCATTGTGCGCGTATTGATTTATGTCGAGAGCTGGGTTTAGGGCGGAAGCACAATGGCAGCACGCCAGCAGGATCACTGGGGCACAGGCTTTAGCCAGTGTTCCTATCACGGCTCGTCGATTTCGATCCACTGTCTCCACGCAGGCACAATTATCCCTTACCACTATAGTTTGCACCCGATCCAGCCCTTACGGCATCTTTCGCGGAGCCGATCGGGTGAGAAATTGTACCCCTTTAGAGGGATTCCTGCGGCGTTACGTTGGGTTATCCTCAGAGGATACATCGAGGCCGATCTTGACATCCAAGGGGCGGTTATCCGTGCTCATTTGCGTTTATTTGTGGCTGGAGGTTCCCCTGCTCGCCCAGAACGCCGAAATCTCGGGCTCAATCACCGATCCCTCCGGCCGGACGGTGCCAGGCGCACGAATCAGGGTGGAGAACTCCAACACTGCCGCAACCCGCGCCGCCTCGTTAAACGCGCAAGGCGAATACAGCGTACCAGCGCTGCTACCCGGCCCCTACAACATCACCGTCGATGCAATGGGGTTCAAAGCAATCCACCAGAATGGGATCACAGTCGAGGTCGGTCAACGCGCACGGCTGGATTTCGCGCTGACGATTGGAAGCAACACGGAAACCGTCACGGTCCAAGGCAACGCGCCGCTCCTCAACGCCTCCGACGCATCGGTTAGTACTGTCATCGGCAACCAATTCGTGGAAAACCTTCCCCTGAACGGGCGTAGCTTCAGTTCCCTCATCGATCTGACGCCGGGAGTCATTCTGACGTCGTCCAATTTTTACGACCAGGGCCAGTTCAGTGTGAATGGCCAGCGGCCGGATGCAAACTATTTCCTGGTAGATGGAGTGGCCGCCAACTTGGGAACCAGTGCCTCCAATCTGGGTCAGGGTGGGGCCGGCCAGCTTCCAGTAACCAGCGCATTTGGAGGGACCAGCAACCTGGTGTCGCTCGATGCGCTCGAAGAGTTCCGGATTCAGACTTCCACGTTTGCGCCGGAATACGGGCGTACTCCAGGCGCTCAAATATCTGTGGTCACCAAGTCCGGCACGAACACTTTTCATGGTACTGCGTTCGAGTACTTCCGCAACGACAAGCTGGATGTCAACGACTGGTTCGCCAACCGCAACGCCCTGACGAGGCCCGAGCTGCGCCAGAACGATTTCGGCGCCGTGCTGGGCGGGCCGATTGAGAAAGACAAGCTATTTTTCTTCGGCTCTTACGAGGGATTGAGAGTGCACCAACCTCATGTTGCGAACACGTACGTTCCCTCCTTGGCCTCGCGCCAGAACGCACCTGCGGCCGTCCGGCCGCTGCTCAGCGCCTTCCCATTGCCGAACGGGCCGGACCTCGGTAACGGAACGGCCGCATTCTCGGCTAGCTACTCCGATCCCTCTGCGCTGAATTCGTACGGCATCCGAATGGATTATCTGCCATGGCAAAAAATGACTGTGTTCGGAAGGTACAGCGACGCTCCATCGGAAATCGATCAACGTGCCGCCGGCGCTGCTGCTTATAGCACCGTTTCTGACGCAAAATACCGGACACAGAGCCTGACCCTCGGGAGCGCTCAGGCGCTTACGCCCCGGTTGACCAACGAGTTCCGCTTCAATTACAGCCGCAGCCAAGCGAACAGCTTCTATATGGTCGACAACTTCGGTGGCGCAGTGCCTCCTTCTGCTTCGACGCTATTTCCGTTGCCCGCTCCTCCGTCGGAATCCGGTTTTCTCTTTAGTGCAGGCACTGGGCTTCTATTCCGCAGCGGCGGGTTGGGAGACAACTTGCAGCAACAGATCAACGTCACGGATAACATTTCCCGTGTCATTGGCGCACACCAGCTAAAATTCGGGCTGGATTATCGCCGTCTCAGCCCGGATAAGCGAAGTGTGCCTTATCAGTTGCAGTATCTTTTCGGTTCTCTGTCAAATGTTCTCGCCAACACGGTACCTCAGGCGTTTATAGGTTCGAGGACCCCCGGTACGCTGATCTTCTCAAACTGGAGCTTGTTCGCACAGGACACATGGAAGGCCACGCGCACATTCACAATCACCTATGGTCTCCGGTGGGAGTACAACGCCGCGCCCTCATCGCCCGATGGCGCTCTTCCGTTTACCGTCACGCAAGTGAATAATCTCGCGACCATGACACTGTCCCCACTGGGTACGCCCTTGTGGCATCCGCAAAAAGACGATTTCGCTCCGCGGCTCGGTGTGGCCTGGCAGCCGCTCCAGAATCTGGTCCTCAGGGCCGGTGCCGGCGTCTTTTACGACCTCGGATACTCCGCTGTCGCGGATGGGACGAGCGCATTCCCATTCACCCAGTCGAAGAATATATTCAATACTTCGTTCCCGTTGAGCGCTGCCGCCGCGGCGCCGCCTCCTTTTACGACGAATCCCCCTGCTGGGTACATTGCGGTGGTGGACCCGAACCACGTATTACCCCGAACGTATGAATGGAACGCGGCGGTTGAAAGGACGATTGGGAAGGCCGATGTCATCACGGTCACCTACCTCGGTGCAGCGGGCCGGAAGTTGATGCGGCAGGACATCTTGTTCGCGCCGAATCCCAGCTTCACTGGCGAGTTTGATTTGATGAGGAATGACTCGGACTCCAGCTATCAGGCTCTGCAAGCCCAGTTCCGCCATCGCCTTGCGCACGGACTTCAGACACTGTTCTCTTATACCTGGGCGCATTCGATCGACAATGCGTCCTTCGATGCCTATTACCTGCATTTGCCCTTGGGCGATTCGCCCTCGGAGCGTGGTTCGTCCGACTACGACATCCGCCACACGTTCTCAGGCGCAGTTTCCTACAACATTCCAGCGCCGGGCAGCGGAACCTGGAAGTCGATCTTTGGATATTGGTCGACGGATTCGATCGTTTACGCTCGAACCGCGCCACCGGTGAACGTGGTCACCGGGCTGGATTCCTTCAGTACAGGCGTCTTGTCAGGAGCCTCCGGCGCGGCGCGTCCGAATCTGGTTTCCGGAGTCCCACTCTGGATCTCAGATCCGAACGTAGCTGGCGGGAAGAAAATCAACAAGGTGGCATTCCTCGCACCCACCGGACCGGTCCAAGGAAATCTGGGACGCAATGCCCTGCGCGGATTCGGCGCTACAGAGGTCGATTTGACGCTGCGGAGGCAGTTCAAACTCTGGGAGCGGCTTGCCCTTCAGGCGCGAGCGGATCTTTTCAACATCTTCAACCACCCCAATTTTGGACCGCCCATCAACTATCTGAGTTCTCCTCTATTCGGGCAATCGACTCAGATGCTGGGCGCGTCTCTCGGAAGCGGCGGCCAGAATGGCGGCCTCAATCCGCTGTACCAAATCGGCGGACCGCGCTCGGCTCAATTGGCCCTGAAGCTTCAATTCTGACCAAGCTAAGGACAGGCCATTGGTCTGTATTCAGCCGCTCGCGCCGTTGACGCGTCGCTGGTTGGTAAGATGGCCCAAAATGCCCGCGACCATGCTGTCCGTAGACGGGAAGCCGGCTCCACATCAACTTGCTGGATGATGCACTACGACGCGTTTGCCATGGTCAATGCACATACAGTCCCACTGGACGTATCACCGCCTACTCGGA
>Ga0207066_1051_pt1 | contig 30588 bp, 30 predicted proteins | sample Alteio_BWMinCont_24_FD_153490 | JGI IMG/M metagenome (GOLD analysis project Ga0207066, IMG submission 153490) | Enriched cells from forest soil in Barre Woods Harvard Forest LTER site, Petersham, Massachusetts, United States -... | ecosystem: Environmental > Terrestrial > Soil > Temperate forest >...
CATCCCTGGATCAGTTGTCGCGCATATGGATTCGAAGCATTCGAGGAGATTCGGAAGAGTGTTCCGTATCATGTTTATGAAAGCACCGACGCTACCCACCATCACGAAGCTATTCCAAAGGCAGCCATGACGCATCAAGTGCGAGGCAAGCTGTCTCGATGGTTTTTCCCAGAAGCGGCTGACCGCTGAAATATAGGGGGTTGAGTCACCCGCAAGTGGAGAGCCCGGCTCGATCCATCCGTAAGCATCCACTGGAGCTTCTGGCTCAACGCCGAGCAGGATCACACGCGTGGGATGCGACTTCGCCTGAACAAAGGCAAAATCGATATGTGCGAGGAACGCTTCGTCGTTTGCGAAATGATGATCGGATGGAAAGAAGGCGACCAATCCTTGCGGGTCTATATGCCGGAGGCGCGTCACGGCATAGGTAATGGCTGGAGCGGTCCCATGATTGTGTGGCTGGACGAGCAGGCACGACGAAGGGACCTCCGATACCTCATCGGCGTAATAGCGCTCATGAGTCCGCGTCAACATTAGGAGCGTCTGGGGCTCTGGTATTATCCGAGTCACCCGGCGCCGGGTCTGCTTCAATAGCGTTTCGGCGCCAGTCAGAGCGCAGAATTGCTTGGGCCTGTCGTCGCCAGTGATTGTCCGGGTTAAGGGAAGAAGTCGCTTGCCATCTCCACCCGCTAAAATTACTCCCCACCGGCGGAAATCCTGCGTGGGCACGGTGGTCGGCCAACCGGTGTGGTTCGAATTGCACGGGCTGCGCTGATCAGCCGCAGTGTTCACGGACTTCCTCCTGGAGGTGTAGCTGCACTTGAAAGCTCGGCATTTAAATGGCGAGCGAACCTGGAAGCCAAGGCGAACATTCGTGCTCCCACCCCTACGCGTCAAGGCGCTCGCTCGCGCTAAGGAGTTGACAGGGTTTTGAGGTACGCGATGATGGCCGCGCGCTCTTCTTGCTTGGGAACCCGAAACGACATCTCGTTATCCGGCACGACGGACTCAGTATCGGTCAACCACTTATCCAATTTGTCTTCGTCCCATGTGAATTTTGCCCTCTGAAGTGCCTCCGAATACTTGAAGGTTCGCACTGTACCGGCGGGCCTACCGAAAACTCCCCGAAGGCGAGGGCCTTCATGGTCGCTGTCCAGAGCGTGGCATCCCGTGCAACGTTTTTCGAAGATCTCTTTGCCCTGGCTGCTACCTGCGAATAATGGGCGGACAGCCCATGAGGCACACGTCACCAGGAGAGCGCCGCCAAAGGCAGCCAGGACAGCAGCGGAATGTCGTCGCATCATTTTGGGCTCACCATTTCGCCGGCCAGCGATGAGTCCACGACCGCGAGACTGTGGTTCCGGCGTACAAACTGAACGTCGGAGATTCCGAGAACGCTCCGGAGTTTGTCGTCGGGAACCTTCATGGGACCGGGCGCCGGAGCTGATCCGGGTGCCGGTTGCGGAAAAGCAGTAGACATGGCGGTGTGGAACGTCACGTTTCCTTCCACCTTTTGCATCACCTGGTGGATGTGCCCGTTGAGCACCGTGACGGATCCGAAGCGCTTGAGATACGAAAGTGCCTGGGCGCTGTCCTGGGTTCCCCAGCCCCACTCTGGATACACAGACCAGAGCGGAATGTGCGCGAACAGAACCACCGGCGTGCTGGCCGATCGTCCCTTCAAATCGTCTGCGAGCCATTGGATCTGATCCGGGGATGGAAGAAAAGGGGTTGCGCGGTCTTTATCTCCAAGTACCCGCCACGAACTTTTCCGATGAGGTGCTGGTTGCACGCCCCTCCGACCTCGCGGTAATCCGCGCCCGCGGTCTTGGCTGGAGCGATCTCGGCGAACCTGAGCGGGTTTTTCCGATGCTCCGGCTCAAGAGCGAGGCTTCAAACGGAAAGGGCTAATGGCTGAGAAACGGCATCACGTCTGAATACCTACTTCAAACCATGATCAACAGTGCAACAAGCGTTTGGCTAGGCATTACATTCGTTTTGGTCGGCGCCATCAACGTCTGGCTTATCCTGCAGGCGTCCGCCCGGGTAAGGGACGCAAAAGCAAGCACCCGATTAATCGCCGCCCACCGGATTGGCGGTTATCTTTTCATCGCGGTGTTCTGCGTGATGGGATACTTCATGGTTGCACGGCTGGGAGACCCTGGCGGAGGCACTTCGCCCGGCACCATGATTCACATGACCCTGGCGATGGTTCTAAGTCCCCTTCTCTTTGTCAAGGTTCTTGTAGCTCGTTATTACAAAAACTACCATTCATTCCTACTGCCGATTGGGCTGGTGATATTCGTGCTGTCGTTCGTGTTGATCGGTATCACTGCGGGTCCGTATCTTGCCCATCAAACTAGGATGCAAACTGTCTCGCTTGCGGCCATCGATCTACCGACAGCCGCTATCGATATGAATCTCGCTGCGGCAACGATGGAGAAGCGCTGCTCTAAATGTCACACGCTGGACCGCATCGCCGGAGCTCGTAAAGATGCCCGGGGTTGGCTGGCGACAGTGAATCGCATGCGTACGCTGCCTGATTCAGGAATATCGGAAGCAGATTCCCGGATTATAGTTTCGTACCTGGCATCTCGGATGGCGCCCAGGGGGATACCGGGCTCAGCGGACCAGGAAGTCGCAAGAGCGCTCGTGGACCAGCGGTGCGGGCGTTGCCATACCCTGGATCGCGTGTATAAGACTGCACAAACGCCTGAGGAGTGGAGCGCCACGGTCGCTCGCATGGTGAGTTATGCCGCGGGCAGCACCGGAGCAATCCAGCCCGGCGAAGACCAACAAATCATCGCGTACTTATCAGCTAATCAGACGCCTGATGCCGTAAATCAGAGAAAGGCTCAAGCTGCGGCGGCATCGGCCGCCGGCCGGAGCATGCTGACACCAAAAGTCTCTGCCGCTCCGGATCAACTTACGCCGCGGAGTAAATATGACAGCAAGATGATCGGCTTCGTCTCCCTGGTGTGTTTGGGCGTGTTGGCTCTTATTATCCGCCGACCGGCTAGAATCCCGGCTGCCAATGCGAAACCAGACACAACTTCAGGAGCCAAGCAAGAGCCGCTGGGAGCTGTCCGCGTCACGGCTCCATCCCCAAGTGGGCCAGTGATACTGAGGTTGGCGAGCGTCACAGCGCAGACTTCGGATTCAAAGACGCTGCGGTTCATTGTCCCCAATGACCGGAAGCTCAGCGCGCGTCCCGGCCAATTTCTTACTTTTTCTTTCTTGTTCGACGGGAAAAAAGTGATCCGGTCATATTCGATCTGTTCCTCACCTGCCCGATCGAGTTACGTCGAGATTACGCCAAAACGTGTACGCCAGGGCTGCGCCTCGGTATTTCTAAACGACCGTGCATCCGTTGGAATGACGGTCGAAGCCAACGGCCCCTTTGGCCGCTTCTGCTTCGACGAGAGCCAGCACCACAACGTTGTCCTCCTTGCGGCTGGAAGCGGCATTACACCTATGATCGCGATGCTCCGCTATATGGACGACCTCTGCTTGGAAACAACCGCAACCCTGCTGTACTGCGTTCGCACCAGCAGCGACATCATATTCGCGAACGAGTTGGAGCAATTACGATCCCGGCTGAAAAACTTTCGGTATAATCTTCTGCTGTCGCAACCTCATGCCGAGTGGTCTGGCCCGCGGGGTCATATCAATCGAGAATTAATTGAGGACACAGTCAACGACCTCGCATCCCCTGACTTCTTTCTTTGCGGCCCGCCTTCGTTCATGGACGCCAGCCGCGCTATCCTCACCGATCTTGGAGTGAGGCCGGAACGAATCACGCAGGAAAGTTTCGGCAGCGCCGTTCCGAAAAGCCTCCACCAAGACCCGGGGGCGCAAACGGGCGGGGTGGTCGAGTTCGTCCGATCAGGTAAGACCTGCGTGGTCCCAAGCGGCCAGACAGTGTTGGAGGCAGCCGAAGAACAGGGAGTCGCCATCCCATCGTCCTGTCGGCAGGGGCAGTGTGGAACATGCAAAACGAAGCTACTGGCAGGGGATGTGCGAATGGACGCGGAAGAGGGGCTCGATCCGGATTCTAGAGCACAAGGATTTGTGCTGACATGCGTGGGCCACGCGCACGGCGTGGTCAAGCTCGATGTCTGAAGGTCCTGGGAACCGCCAGCCTTGCCATTAATGGTGATCCCTTGGCTACTCTGCCAATCAAAAGCCAAGGTATCCGACGGCCTGAGTCCCAACACCGTCAATGGACACAGCTACCGGAACGCCAAAGAGATGGTATTTCGGATCAATGTTTGGGACAATCACGTTCAACTGGTAAAGGCCGGGCCCAACCAGCCCGCTGAAAGCCACTTCCGCACTTTGGCCGCCGATGGTGATCTGCACAGGCTGTATCAACGGCAGCGGAGAACTCGACAACTGCCCGTTAGGGACTGCCGGCATGGTGGCTCCGAAGCCCGTTCCGTATAACGCGACCGTCTCACCCGGCGTTACTATTAGCGCCGGCGAATTATCCGCTTGAAGGGCCGCGATAAAGTTCTCATCATCGTTCTCTCCAGGAACGAAGAAGAAGGCCGGCGCTGCATTTGCGAGCGTGGCCGATATCGGCGCGCTTATCAATCCGTTGTTCGCTGTCCGGATCTCGGCCGGTCCAGGAGCAAGATCTGCCGGAACCAGGAAGTTGATTTGTGTTGGGCTGATGTAACTCACGAAGGCCGGTTCGCCGTTGATGGTTACACTAACGCCATCCAACTTTGTGGGCAGGTCCTGATTAGTAAAGTCACCGCTGTTCCAATTCCGCGTGGTCGCCGACAGTGACCCTCCCATGACGGTGACCCACGTGTTCGGAGCGATCGCTGCAGAAGAATCGGCGCCGTTCCGTCTTCACGCGCTCCATTTCGGTGTCGGCGGCGCGACAGGGGATAGTTCCACATTGTACTTTACCGCCGGTATCAAATGCGTTGATTCTACCGTCGCCGGTCTATCGTCGACCACCAGTCACGAGGCCGGGGACACGTAGTCACGGATCGTTTCCCGATTACCCTGCTCGCACCACAGTGGGATCAGTATCTGCTTTGCCAAACGGAGGAAGGTTCATCGGCATCCATCCACTGGGTTAATGACCAAGGCCGATCCGTCGAAGCAGGTACGGAACAGCGGATCGGCGCGCAGCGAGTCGAGGACGGCCAGAGGAGGATCGACGGATTAACCTTGTCGAGGACAGTTCTCCATCGATGGCGCGCGTCGCCCCGATCGGTGACTTGAGCGACTGCGAGAGCGCGGGGTGGTAACCCGAGGCGTCCGCCGGGACTAAGCCAGCCTGCAGATCGTTATGGGGCAACCGCGACACAATAATTATCAAATTGTCTTCTCTCGTCAAGAGACATCCGACTTCCGAGTAGCAAGTACTCCAGGCGCATCCGGTCGGCAGTATTTTTCACTTGTACTAACTTGTCCATTGTTGATTGAAGAACCGACCTCGGGTCACGCGGGTGCCCACCAGAGTCACTGGTTCCGACTTCAAGACTTTTCAACGCGCCATGCCACTCGTCAGTTTCATAGCTGACAGCGTAGAGTTCTACTTCAAACATAGACTCAAGGATTGAACGATGGCCGGCAATGAACAAGCTGCATAGCTGTCGCTTATCTTGCTGCTCAACGATGTGGTCTGGGAAGTGATTGGTTACCTCACAACCGGCAGCACCTAATAGAGCGAAGATTCCAATTGTGAACCACGTGGTCATTTTCTGATCCTTTCTAATATTGCCCGCCAGGCTGCGCACGGTGCGAGTACATCGCCAATGATGGAACAGACCTGCCATGGGCACTCACACGTTAGTGATCTTTAGTGGACGGAACGACGCCATCCCAAGACCATACGGTTGGATTGTTTTCCGAGCGGATTCCGGGAGTGATGATTCCGGAACCAGCGTCGCTTTCAAAAGACTCGTCCGATGCAACCGCTCCCGACTTCCAATGCAAAAGAAAAAATAGACCGAGCAAGAGGAGGACGAACGCTATAATTCCTACCCGCTGGGATGACCGTCGAGGCCCCTCACACGTGCAGACTACGTCAGCTGGACTCGCTCGCGTTATCTTGTCTTCGGGCTCCTCGATCTTCCACAGGCCAGTGTTTGTGCCTAACGCCTTCGAGACGTCCAAACGCGATCGGCTAATCGCATGATCAATCGATTCAGCGAATACCCAGTGCCGAAACCGATCGGCACCGCCAACGCGTCTCCACCATATGCAATACCGGTGCAAATCTTGGCACTGCTCTGTTGAGAATGCTGCGCCCTTCATGATTGAACCCCTCTAAGAAGCGATCGTTGGCTGCTACGAAAGCTTCCGCTTCGTAAGTCGGGCCGGAATCGCACACTGTAAACCACCGAAACTCTATAAACCTGGCTGACTTAATCTCAATGATCTTGACCCGTAGCCCCTATAACCTAGGACAATTCGGCCCATGACTTTATTCCTGTACGGTCAACACTAAAAGCCCACGGTATTTAGTTAAAACAAAGTTCTACTAGAACATTCCAATCTAGAAATGTCTTATGCAATCCCGCAAGCAGCGAGCGCGGCAGCACGAGTAGTGGATCGCGAGCAACGATGTGGCGCGCACTCCGGGCAACGCTAGGACCGACACGCCCGCTCGGTTGATGGACTCGATCCGAAGGCGCATTTCCAGATAGGTGAAAAGGCTACTACTGCCAGGGGCTGCTGGAGAACTGCACGCTCTCGGACATGGAAAATGCCTCGCGATTAACCCGCCATACCGTGATGCGTCAGCGCTATCCGACAAGATCGCTTTTGTTCTTAGGGTGATCACGGAGCCCGCTTCGCAGGAATCTTGGATATCACACCGGGTATACACACATGTAGGGAGACTGGTATGCCGTCAGTGCTTCGGTTGCACAATAACCGGATGCGGCGGTGTGCGAGAACTGCAAGACAAGGCTGATCAATGTTGTCGTATGCGCTCTCGGAGCTCTCGCGGATTCACCAGTTCTCTTGAGTGGGAGGAGGGCAAGCAAGTATGCTACGAATATCATTGTTCCGCCTTATCACGGTTGCTGTAATAGGTATCCGATTGCAAGCCCAAGACTCCGGGCATGGAGCCGCTTCAAAAAGCTACGCAAATTTCGAACGATGCTGCGGAGGAAAGATTGAACCGGATGTGAAGGTGCGCGCCTATTATAAAGCGGCTGCCGGAATCTTTCGCGGCAAATTAAAGCTGTTGAACAACAAGGAAATTGTGATCGAAAACGATTCCAAGCAGATGGTTTCGATCCGGCGCTCCCACAAGACGAAGTTTCTAATGAACAATCAGCCAATTAGACCCTCCGACATCGACCTGGAAACTCCCGTTACAGTAGACGCTACCGAGGGCGCTAGCGTGAGCCTGTTGGCGGTCAACGTTCGTGTTGATTCACCTCCAACGAAAACCGGCCTGAAGTAGACCGTCCTGCTGAGATTCTGTTACTGCACCGCGACTTTGCGCAACCACGCCGTAGGCGGCCAACAGGATGCAATTGCATTGCCTAAACGCACTAACTCCCGCGGTAATGTAACACTCGCTGCGCCGGCGTTCATTTACCCCAAAGGCGATCGATGCGAAACGAGTAGCCGGCGGCGAAGAAGCGTTGGGGCGTTGACGAAGACAATCCGAAGCCGAAGTGAAAGTCAACCTGATTTGTCGAATTGATTCTGTAAGCTGTGCCGAAATGAATGGTCTGGTTTGGGCCGCCATGTTGAGGATAATCGCCCCCATACTCAGCGAAGACATCGAGCGACCGGCTCAGATCGCGCTGCAACACAAACGTGGGTTCCAAGATCAGGTTTCTCCTGCTCTCCTCGGTAGGCCAAAAGATCGACGCCATACCGCCAATTGACCAGCCGATTCCTAGCTCTCGGGACCAGGGGACCTTCAAAAAAGGATCCAGCCGATGAGTGGTCTTATCGGCAGTGCCGGTAGGCACTGAGGTAGCCACGATTAGCGAAAGATCGAAACCGCCAGGTAAGGGTCCAAGTTGTTGTTTGAAACCAATCGAAATATCAGTAACACCGGACGATCCCCATCTCCGCGAGAAGTCCAGAGAATATGACGGCAGGGTCAGTCTCAATTCTGTACGATCGCTCAGACCGAGCCGCAGTAACGTTTGACAAAGGGTCACCAAATTATCGAGGTGATCGTTGGTCCAGGTTAATCCATTCTCGGCTTGCAAGCTCGCTTTCGGTACCACGATGGCGGACTCGGTGATGTCCGGTCGATCCGTAACAATTTCCTCGCCCCCCGATTGAGCTAGCCCTGTGTTGGATGAGGCTGCGCATAACAGGGTGGCGACAACCAGCTGCCAACGAACGCGACATTGGATCACTCGCCAGCGCATACATGCACCCATGCGAGAGTCCGGGTCTAATTTGAGGGAAGTTGCTTCAGGCAGGCGATGATGTCGGTCTGCTCCTCGGCCCGTACTAGCTGGAACGCCATATCGCTATCAGGAACGAACTTTTCCGGATCGGCCAGCCATTTATCCAGCGATGCCGCATCCCAGGTAATATGAGCGGTCTTAAGTGCTTCGGAATATTGCAAGGATGTCACAGTACCAGACGTGCGGCCATAGACGCCGCGCAACCGAGGGACTTCTTTCTCTTTATCGAGCGCGTGGCATCCGGTGCAACGCTTTTCGAAAAGCTCCTTGCCATGCTCGCCGCTCTGCGCCCGTCCCGATCTGGGTAGCGCAAGAAAAGAGACTAGCGCTACCCAGAGAGGTGCGCAACCCGTCAATACCAGTGGAATGCGGCATACCATCCGCCCATGACTTCTCGTTATGTGTTTGTCGGTCTTCACGTGAGTTCACCTAAGTTTGTGGCTACCAAGGCTTACGAATTTGAAAGCGGCGAATCCACCACCGCCAAGCTGTGTTTCTGGACGACGTAGTGGAACACCCCGTCGTTGTTGTGGTCGTGAATGATTAACTGGGACAAGTTGAATCCAATTGACTTTGGTTTAGTCGCTTCTATGGGTCCGTACCTCTGAGCCGGGCACTTTATTCCCGGCAGGAACGTTTTCTTATTTTGGGGCGTCCGTCTTCAGGCGCTCACGCTCGCTTCGCGCCCATTGATATAGATACGCGAACTCAGCATCGGACAACTTTGATTCGGGCTGCAGCAGAAGATATCGGGGAAGAGGTGCGCTGTACGCCGTTCTCGATCATCCACGACATGGTAGCCACGTAGCTACACCAGGGCCATGCGGTCTTTTCGGCCGAAGTCATATGAATCTGTCTCACTGGAATGGATACAACCTGAGGAGCAGCAGGAGATGCTTTTGAAAATGTCCACCTTGGTGAGGAACAGGGCGATGTGTTCATCATGCTACAACCCCGGTCAGCGATCTCGACCACCCGTTCGAGCAACTCCCGATCTCGACTCTCTGTGGCAACGCGCAACGCGAGCCGAGAAGTTTACGCGTGTAAGTATTCCCGTCCTGCGTACAAGCTCTTCCGGCCAAAACTCTCCAACTTAGGCGTTAGACGGCCGCGCCGATGAGCACCCTCACGTCAATCTTCCCTCGCAGCGTGTCCAGCCCAAAACCACGGCGTGACCTGCGAGACTTGACCTCCCTACCATCTCATGTCGCGCTGAACGAGTTTACAAACTGTTTACACCTGCTGCGGGAATTATTTCGAGCCATGCCCAGTCTCTAAGGAAGAACACGCTGATGTAAAGCATGCTGAAGAACTAGAACGTTCATCTTTCAAGGAGATACTCATGAAATCCGTAACATTGAATGCAGCACCAGCCAGAAAATCCAGGTGCGCGCTTGGTGCGATTCTGGGAGTGTTGCTGTTCTCTTTCGCGCTTTTTGCGCAGGGCAATTTCGGCCGTATTCTGGGAACAGTTACGGACCAAACCGAAGCAGTGTTGCCGGGAGCTACGGTATCCGTCATAGACACACAGAGAGGCCTCGCGCGAACCCTGACCACGGATTCGGCCGGGGAGTTTAACGCTCCCACCCTCACTCCCGGCACATATACCGTTCGCGTCGAAGTGAAAGGATTTAAGACGCTGGACCGTCGGAACATTGTGCTGGAGGTGGGCAAAGAGGTTCGAGTCGACTTGACCCCTCAGCCCGGCGACCAAGCCCAGACTGTCACGGTCACCGAACAAGTTTCGCTGGTGGACACGGCCAGCGCCACTTTGGGCGGTACGCTTGGCAACACGGAGATCAACGATATGCCCCTGAATGGACGCAACTACCAGAGTCTCCTGGCTCTGCGCCCAGGCGTGCAGATCCAGCCGGGCGGCTCGCCGTGGACGCAGAGTACCAACAACAGCCGGCCCGATGAGACCGTCTGGTTGCTGGACGGCGTGATTAGTGCGAATTTCTATGACTATCGCCCCATCGCCAGTATGCCGAGTCCATTCACGGATGGGGCGACCATCCTGCCTATCGACGCCATTCAGGAATTTAACCTCGAGGAAAATCCTAAGGCGGAGTACGGCTGGAGACCCGGCGCCGTGGTGAACGTGGGAGTCAAATCGGGAACGAACACGATGCACGGCTCGGCGTACGCCTTTGGCCGCGACCAGGACTGGGCGGCCCGCAACTTATTCAACTCGGCTCCCGCGGAAAAGCTGCCCGCCGAATTGGAGCAGTTCGGCGGCGTGGTGGGCGGGCGGATCATAAGGGACAAACTCTTCTTCTTCTCCGGCTATGAGGGCCTGCGTTCCTTCCTCGGCAACGCGCTGGGCTCCAGCGTTCCGGCCACCGGGCCCGGGCTCGGTCCGAAGAACAGCATGGTGGACGCCATCCAAGCACTGCAGGCCGCCGGCGTGCCGCTGAGTCCCGTCAGCCTGAAATTGTTTGGCTGCACCACCGCGCCGGTCGTCTGCACCGGCGGCCTCATCCAGGGAGCCTCGCCCAACTCAACCAACTACAACGTAGGGTTCCCTACCACCAACGTCAGCGACAACGGCGTCACGAAAATCGACTACAACCCCAGCGACAAGAACAGGATCAATGGCTTGCTTGTGATCGGTAATTACCTGGGCAATGGAGCCGACCACCCCGTCGTGAATTCGGCCTTCAAGAACACTCTTCCGATACGCACGTACACCATCACCGGCAACTGGGTTTATGTGCCCAATTCCAGCGTGGTGAACGAATTCCGCATAGGTTTTAACAAGGTCAACTACGCCCTGGTTTCCGATGACGCCAACGTCTTCGCCGACGGCAAAGGCTACCCCCTCAATACCGGCATCACCTCGGTGGGCGGGTTTCCGACTGTCAGCATCAGCGGTTTTGGCGCTCCCCTGGGCGCCTGGCGTGGCCGTCCTCAGGAATTCTCCACGCCGGTTGTCGATTTTCAGGACAGTGTCTCGTACTTGCGCGGCAAGCATGGCCTCAAGTTCGGCGTCGAGTATTCGCACATCAAAGTCGATTTTAACAACCACGACACTCGGGGCCGGATCGATTTCCTAGGCAAACAGACCTTGGGTTCCCAATCCACGGCCTTGGAAGATTTCTTTGCCGGACTTCCGTCGCGAGCCACTCAGCTTATCGGCCAGACGGCGCGCACTGTCAACTGGCAAGCTCCCGCGGCGTTCGCTCAAGACGACTGGCGCATCACGCCGAAATTAACGGTCAACCTGGGTTTGCGCTACTCCTACATATCGCCGATGAAAGAGGCCCATAACCTTCTGGGGAATTTCGATCCGACGCTCGGTTTGGTTCAACAAGGCCAGCCATCCGTCGGCGATACTCTCTGGAAGCCCGACCGCGGAAACTTCTCTCCGCGCGCGGGGTTTGCCTACGATCTCACGGGCAAGGGGACCACGGTGGTCCGTGGCGGATTCAACATGATTTACTCGCTGTTCACGGTTGCCCAGTTCAACCAGTCGTCGGTCCAGAACTACCAGAATGGCACCTTTGCAGCCACCCCGACGGGCGCCTGCAAAACGGCTGTACCCATCGGACAGGCTTGTCCGGCGGGGGGAACCTTTGGCGGCAATCTCGTGCTCGGAACCGCCGGTTTGCCGGGCGCTGCCCTCAACTGGAATGGCGTTGTTTTTCCGAGCGGGGCGGGAATCTCCTGCACGGCCGCCACACCGTGCGACCTCACGGCAGTGGACCCGAACCTCAAAACTCCCTACACCTTAAATTGGAGCCTCGGTGTACAGCACCTCTTTAGCAACAACCTCTCTTTGGAAGTGGGCTATGTGGGCAACCACGGCGACAACCTGACTGGTTTTGTCGACCTCAATGCGATCGATATCACTACCGGCGTCCGGCCGTACGCCAGCAAATTCCCGTACTTGAGGTATATCAACCAAACCACAAACGACGCCGTTTCCAACTACCACAGCCTACAAGCGACCCTGACCAAGCGGCTTTCTCACGGGCTTTCCTTCACCACCGGGTACACCTACGGTCACGGCCTGGACAACGGCTCCCTGAATCGCTTCGGGAACCTTCCGCAGAACAGCTTCAATCCCGCCGCCGAGTACGGAAGCAGCGACTCCGACGTTCGACACCGCCTCACAGTCACAGCTACGTACGCCATTCCCGGGAAAAAGGGCCATGGCCAGGTGCTGGAAGGCTGGAGGCTCAACGCGATTGTGAGTCTGCAGAGCGGCCTGCCGTGGCTGGTGGACGACCTCAGCAACGATTTCAGCGGAAGCAATGATTTCGCTGATCGCTGGAATTTTTACGGGAACCCCAATGACTTTAAGTCCGGCTCGAGTTCCCTTCCGTACTGTACTGGCCCTAAAGATTGCAGTGTAACCAGCGGCGTCTCCGGGATCAAGAGCTCCTTTTCTCCCTCCCAATCCGCCGCAATGTGGGCGAAATGTACCGCAGTCGCTCCCGATCCCACTACGCTAAACGCAAATGGCGGTGGCTGCTACGTATCCGGCAACTCGGTGCTGACTCCCCCCAAGCTTGGCACGTTCGGCACGATGGGCCGGAACATCTTCCGGGACACAGGCTTCAAGAACGTCGATTTCTCCGTGTTCAAGGACTTCAAGGTCAAGGAGCGGTACGACGCAGAGTTCCGGGTGGAGCTCTTTAACGTGTTCAATCACCCCAATCTCGCGAACCCGTACGGCGCGGCGGTGGGCGGTGGTGGAGGGGGTATTGGCAACGATCCCAGCAGCTCCGGGTTCGGCTGTGGATGCTCGACGCCCGACGTCGCGGCTGGCAATCCCCTGGTCGGCTCGGGAAGCGCACGCGTGATGCAACTCGGGTTGAAGCTCTCGTTTTAGTCGCTCAGGGAAGTTGCCATAAAGAATGTTGGAAAATCCGCGATCTTATGGTTTTCAGGGAGAACTTGTTCAGCAAGAGCGTCCATTTATAATCCTCTCACGTTACACCGGAAAACTTGCCGGTAAGCGGATACAATGACCGCTCCGGGAACAAGGAAGCTCGACAGCACGCGTTTCGTTCATGATGTTCTTAGCTTGGCGGTGATCGGCACATTAGTTCTGGTCGCCCTGACAATGGCAACTGGAGACCCCGACTACTGTCGGCGGGTCTGTCTGAGCGATTCCCAAGTGCAGGATTTCGGTGGAATCACTTGACGCGAGAATAATGACAAGAGAACGATTGCAACCGTCGTTCCCTGCCATTGTGAGTGCCAACTGGTCAAGCTGGACGTCACTGTTTGACCCTCTTAGAATCAATAACTTGCAACACCCAAGCCGCAACCTTTTAATAGCATCGGAGGGTGTAGGCCACGCCGGGTCCGTGTTAAGCAGACAGAATCGCCAGCAAATACCTAAAAATCAAGCGATTACAGCTAAACGGAGGGTTTGGAGGGTGTGCGAAATCCTCGTAAGTTATTGAAAAGATGGAGCGGGAGACGGGGCTCGAACCCGCGACGTCCAGCTTGGGAAAATGGGCAATGTTGTGTTTTCAGTAATATAACTGCGCACGGCGTTGATTCAGGGTATGGAAAACGCCAATAAAACAAGGGTCCGTTTCGGCTGGTGTGCTAATGGAGGGTTTTTGGAGGGTTAACTCGATCCTCGGGAAGGTCGCTTGGATACCTTCAGCGCGGAAGGGCTGCGCGGATCGTCCGCACGTCGAGAAACATCCTTTGTGGTCCCGTCGCCGCGCCACCATCGATGGGCACAAAACCATATCGTGCGTACCAACTGACCCGATCCCGATAGGCGTCTGTGATGATACAGCGACAGCCAACTTCATCGGCCACACGCAAGCTGATGCGGAGCGCTGCCGAAATCAGTGCATGGCCAAGTCCCCGGCCTGCGAATCGCCGATCCACGGCGAGCCGCGCTAGTAAAATCAGCGGCAGATCGTAAGGAGGCAACCCGCGCACATACTTCTTCGGAAACGCATCGCGAGGAACGCTTGCCATCGCCAGGGTAAAGTAGCCGAGCACGGTTCGCGGAGCGTCCTCATCGAGCGCCACATAGCTTACACCGATCGAGCTCTTCTGCTGATTGGTCCACGCGTGACGCTTGAGATAATTGTTGAGGGCGTCGTCACCGCAATCGAAATTCTCCACCTCATCGTGTTCTTCGAGGCGGCGAATGACAATGGCCATCAGTCCCGCATAGCCCGAATCAGGGCATCAGTAGGGCGGTTCGCATCCCCGGCAGATACGAGTTCAGCAAGACTTTCCAGTTCGCGCCCAGTCCATTTGATTTCGACACGTGGCAGGGCAAGGTCGGGAGCCACGCGTTCCAGTCGCGGAAATAGCAGCACCTTTCGCTCCCCGCTCGCGCTCTCGCTCATGATGCGGTGCCCCAATTTCCGCTCCGACACAGCCCACCGAAATAGCGCTACGGCATCAGATAGGAAGTCGGTGTTGCTGCTGAGCTGCAATTCCTCTTTGAGCAAGCGTACCGAGCGATCTTCTGCTGGAGCAAGATCAGCCTGGAACTTGGTCTTGCGCCGCTGGGTGATCGCTGGAGCCTCGATCCGCTTTTTTCTGGTCTTCAAAGCCATTCCCTACCTCCGGTTCCCGAGTGGGTCACTCCTATTATACTCTTAATCCATGCCTCAATAGAGTCAAATTGGATATGTCTTTGAACTTCCGGATCATCCCTTCTTCGCGGTAACACTGTTCGTCCCCGCGGGCAGATCGTTCCGTTGCACCTTTTATTTTCTTTAGCTTACACGCCTTACTGTCCAGTTCACCGGTCGTCTAAGTTCATCCGAAATCGTTGAAATTCGGATGGCTCACGTCAATCTCCTCAAAACAGATCAAAATCGATGATCACTGGGTGTTGCGATCGATTCCCAAGAAGGCCAACGGGCAACGCGACTGGAGCGCTTTGCCGGATGGCAACTACTTCATCGAGTTTCGCGAAAAAAGGGAAACGTCGCCGGCTACCCGCCGGAGCGACAGTCGCTCAGGCGCTCGAAGTCCAACGGCGAAAGCAGGCCGAACTTGAAGCGATCGCGTTCGGTATCATCGTGCCTCGACCTCGCACGAGGACTTGCCGAAACCGGTACTGATCGATGGGCTGATCGATCGCTACCTGGACCAGATCGAAACCTTGAAGAAGCCCAACACCTTTCGCAAATACAACGCGGTCCTCAAGCCGCTTCGCAAAACACTTTGCCGGCCGAACTTTCGACGCGGTGTCCGTCGAGGACCTCAACGATTTCATCGTCACGCTGAAAAAAGGCGGAATGTCGCCCAATACGGTTCTACACAACGTCATCATCATCGCCCAGTTCTGCAAACGCAACGGCAGATCAGGAATCACCCGGCAGATGCACCTGCCCGAACGAATCTCGTCGCTTCCGCGCGAGTACACTCAGGAGGAACTGGCCAAGTTTCTGGGCGCCTGCGATGACTCGGAGGTCGCCCTCTTCTCCACATTTTTGCTCACCGGTTTCCGCGAGCAGGAAGTGATGTACTTGGCTTGGCCCGATGTAAACCAGCGCTTGCGGACGATCCGGGTGACTGCCAAGCCAGATCTCGGCTTTTTCCCGAAGCGCTGGAAGAGAGAAAGGTGCCCGTACCGGTCCGCTTGGCGAATATTCTCGAACGGCACCCCGCAAACGAATGGAAGCGTCTTCATGTTTCCTTCACCGACCGGCAATTGCCAGCAGAATATGCTGCGTCTCTGTAAAGCGGTCGCCGAGCGCGCTGGTCTCGATCCAGCGGCGTTCGATTTGAAGACATTTCGATCCACCTACGCGACGCGGATGCTGCGTCGGGGTTTCGACGTAAGGACTGTTCAAGACTGGATGGGGCACAAGTCCCTGGAGACCACGATGCGTTACCTGTTCCCGCAACCGATGTGCATCATCGTTTGGATGAGATCGAAATCCCCGGAGTCACAGAATCTGCGGTTCCCAAGAAAGCGCCGGGCAGTGAGCGCCTACTCGTGGCCCCACAGAAAAAGATGCGGCGATAGGCCGTTCGCACAAAAACATTAAGCACCAAAAATACGCCTTGGCTTGGGCAACCGGGTGGGTAGTTTTCGCGCGAGCCGATCTTCTGGTTTTTTGAATAGAAGGTTAGTCCCAAGCCCGGGACCGGCCCGCTCGTTGCGATTCACCAGGCGTAGTGAATTGCTTGACAGCGCTTTTCGCCCCATCGTCCGTGCCATTGGCCTCCTCCGAGCCGACCGTGTAGTAGTAAGTTGTCCGCGGCTTGAGGTTGTCCAGGCGCACGCGGAAAACTGTCGAGGCGTGGTCCGGGTTCAACCTGATAAGAGATTTCGCAGTCTCGATCAGGTTCTTGGGATCGGTACCATAGTGCACGACACCGTAATGCTCGGGCGAGGCTCCGGGGTTGTTAGTGGTCCACCTGATTATCGTCAGAAATTCCGTGTTCATTTCGATCGCCGGTCCCTGAGTAATCTGGACGTGCGCGGCTCGTGGAGTAGTTGGACTTACTTGAGCAGCTATAGGGTTGGAAGTGAGCAGACAGGTGACCGCGGCTGTGACTGCGAGCTTCAGTAGCAACGTGTTCATGTTCAGATCTCTTGCAAGAGTTTTATTCATGTCCGGGCAATGTGATTAACCCGTGCGTTTTGAACTACCGAATCGGCGGACTAGTGGCCGGCGGCGCGCTGCAGATCACCGATGCACAAGACGGAAGGGGCGGAGTTGGTATAAGGCTCCCATTACCTTGCCTCGAAGGCGAACAATTGGGGTCCGTTCCAGGGTTACAGGTCATGCACGTACCAGTAAAGGTATCGATGTTCGGGTAAGGTCTCGTAAATCCGTCCGTAAGTGTCTCAAGGAAGGCGACAATCTGATCCTCCTCCTTATCGGCAAGGCCGAGATTACCGGTAGTCATGTCGATATTGTTCTTGACCTCGGGCAGAGGCCAGCACGTTACTTTTTCGATCGTTCCGGGCGGGCAGTGTCCGGAAGTGACCGGGAACGCAAATTTGTCGCGCGTGTTGTAAAAGTGTACGAGTTGCTTGAGGCTCTTTAAATAGCCGTTGTGAAAGAACCCCTTCTGGAAATAAGGTCTCGAGCCGGCTTCGGTGGTTGGACACTGCGGCGGTGTCATGGCCACATCGCGCGCACTCGATACCTGCATCTGGCCGTCGACACTTGGCGCGGATTGTGTCCAATTCGAGTTCGGGTTGGGCCCCGAGCCAAAGCCGCTCCTGAGGAAAGTTCCCAAACCCAAATCTCTGTAGCCGAAGCCATAGGGATTTCCGACGAACCCTAAGGAATCCGGCGTGGTCTCATAATAGAAAGCATTCCTGGGGTTCAGAGGCGCACCTTCATTGGCTGAACCGAAGCAGGTGAACAGCGGGTTCACGGTGGCCGCCGAACCGGTGTCGTGTTGATTTGGCCTCAGAGTGGTTCCTCTTCCGTCCAGGTGACAGGAATTGCAGTTGCCTTTGCCATTGAACAGCTCAAAACCCGCCATCTCGTCAGCTGTCAGTTTATACTTACCAGCCAGGAACGCGTCGAATTTAGATGAGAAAGGGCTAACCTGCACGGACTGTTCGTATGAGTCTATAGATTGCCCCCAATGACCGTACGCGGCGTTAGCTTTGGTACGGTCTCCGGGAGTTAGGTCGATTCGCGTCGTGTACCCCCGGAATGTCGAGGCCCCGCCAGGAATGTCGCAAACGGCCTCGGTGTTTCGTGGAAACTTGATGTCTAACGAGCCGGCGCCCCACACTAGTTCAAAAAGAGGTCTGTACGCTGCGGTGGTAAGGCGGAATGCCACGCAGGCAGTGTCGGGGAAGCCCATTTCCTGAGTATCGACGGGAGGACCCTGCGCCTGTTCGGCGTCTGGATTCCTTAACAGAACTCCGGTTGCGCGTGAATCATAAAAGTTTCCGCCAAAGAAGAGACCTTGTGCTTGGTTGTACCGCAGTACGGGAAAGAACGGAGCATACGCATGTCGCTGTGGCGTCCGCTTGCCAACGCGAAAATGAGCGGTTCCGGGATAAGCGATGATAGTCAGATTCACCGACGGGATGGGTCCGCCAAATCCGGCATACGGCATGTGGCAAGACATGCACGCTTGATTTCGGTTGGGCGACATGTTCCTGTCGAAAGTCATAAGCTCGCCGAGCGTCTCTATCGCCTCAGTTCCAGTATTCTGCAAGGTTGGCGGCTGACCTTTCCAAATCGGGAGGGCTAAGGCGTGCCACCGTGCAAGTGCTCGGTTTTCGACGAGATCTACCTCCCGCAGAACCCGCTCTACTTCTGAATTCAAATCGCCCGGCAAGATACCAGGCGGGTAGGGATTGTAGGGAGACGTCATTCTCTTCTTATCATCCTTGTTGCGTTGTACCGCTGACATATAGGAAGACAGGAGCACCGCTGCGATTCCGGCGGCGCAGATCGTTACTGTGCTAATCCATGTGGTTGGTTTCATCGCTCCATCCCCTTCCTAGGCTGTGCTCAGGACTCATTTCTTGGCGGTCGGCTGGACCAACTGCTCTGAATTACGAGTTTGTATCAGGCTTCTGCGCGGCATCACTCGCGGGCTGAGTGAGCTATCCTCGGAGTGCCGTTTTCTCTGGTGCGCGCGCTGTGCCTCCGATCCTCAGATCAGATGCATTGCACGTCGCCGGAGCTTTGTTACTAGTAGCTAAAAACCACTCAACGAGCCCTTCCAGGGTCGCTTTGCCCTCCGCCAGGCTCACTTCTGATTCCTTACGATCTCGATTCCATGCGTTGTCGACAATCACGCTCCGGAGATCTCGAACTCCCACAAGCTGCAACCAAAAGTCCAAATAGGTTGCCTGGTGATCGAATCGCGAGGGCGGTATAGGAGTACCCTCTAGGAAACGTGAACCGCGTGTATAGACGACGATTGCCTTTTCCACCTGCAAGAGAGGGCCATACTGTTTGCCGTCGTAAGTAAATAGATAGTTTCGCTGCGCCACGAGATCAATCAATTGTTTGAGCTTGTAAGGAAGGCCAAAGTTCCACATGGGAGTTCCTAAGACGATTCGATCGGCGTTCTGAAAACGTCGGATCAACGATTGAATACGCTCCCACACGTTGGACTCTGTCTCGGTCATCGTTTCGTGCTTCACGGCTTTGTACTTGGCTCCAATTGCTTCGTGGCCGTACTCGGGTAGCTCTTCATGCCAGACGTTTAACGTATCCACAACTATCGAGGCACTGGCGGATTTACACGCCTCGATGAATGATGTGGTAAGGGTGATCGAATCGGAAGATTCACCTCTTGGTGACGACTGAATGTCGAGAAGTTTCACTTGGCCCCTCCGGCTCTTGGGATTCTTGCGGACGCCGAGCTACTTCGAGACCGCACGTGCTGCACTCTCAATTGCTTCTGCGACTTCCTTGGGATGCGAGACGTAGACTGAGTGGCTGGCGCCTGCAACTTCGACCGTATGACTCTTGGCCCGCTTGGCATACCAACGTTCCAAGTTTGGGTTGATGGTTCGATCGCTTCCCGCCACTAGCATCCAGCTCGGTTTGGTTTTCCAGGCAGCCGTAGTGATCGTCGCTGAGAAATTGTCGGCACGGTTGAGGACCTGCGATCGCGCCATGAATGCAGCCCGGTCGGCGGGAAGGTCAGCCGCGAACAATTCATGAAATTGCGCCGGGTCGATATAGGTGAAACCGTCCGGCGTTTTCATTATGGCGCCCGATTTGGCGAGGTCGCTCGGAAAGCGCTTTCCGTCGTCCGCCTCGTTCTCTCCAGCGTCTGGCATGTGCGCCGCGACGTACACCAGTCCGGCAACCGAGGTATCCGTGCCCGCTTCCGTTATTATGGATCCCCCATAGCTGTGAGCGACCAGAATACAAGGCCCATCTTGTTGAGCGAGGAGTCGCTTCGTAGCAGCGACATCTTCTTTAAAGGACGTCTCCGGCTCTTGGACGAGGCTGACTTTGTAGCCATCCTTGACAAGAATGTCGTAGACGCTTTTCCATCCAGAGCCATCTGCCCAGGCGCCGTGGACCAGGACAATATTCCGAACGCGATGCTCTCGGTTCTGCGCTGAAAGCACGTTGCAGGTGAACAACAATAGAACGACACAGAGGGACTGAGAAATTCCCCCTACTACTCGCATAGGCTTCATCAGATTACCCATTTGTTTCTCCTTTGAAGAGTTTTGGGCGTTGCCTCTAGGCAGCTCCCTTTTGGATTGCCGGTCTTCTCGCCCAGGAAGCTCAGCAATCCGCGGTTCACTTCTTCCGCGTGCGTCCATGTGACGCAGTGCGGACCATCCTTGACGATCAACTGGCGTGCTCCCTTGATAAGCTTGGCGGTGCGAAGTCCGGTTGCCGTGACGGGAAGGATGCGGTCGGCATCCCCTTGGATCACCAGCATGGGCACATCGATCCGCGCCAGATCCTCCCGGAAGTCTTCATGCCAGGTTGGGACGCACGCGAAGCTGGCGGTAGCAGAGGCGCCGGCCGCGATGTTCCAACTGGCCTGGACGGCTTGTTCGCTGACACGCTCTCCCAGGAATACGTCGGTGTTGTAGAAGTTTTGAAAGAAACCGGTGAAGAAGGCATACCGGTCAGCCGCTACCGCCTTCTGGATCCCGGCAAACACGCTGCCATCCACGCCCTCGGGGTTGTCCGCCGTTTTTAGCAGGTACGGTGGCACGCCGGAAATAATCACCGCTTTGCTCACACCCTTGGAGCCGTATTTTCCGAAGTAGCGTGCCACTTCGCCCCCTCCCATGGAGAAGCCCACCAACGTGAAATCTCGCAACTTAAGCTGGGTGACCAATTGGTGAAGATCTTCCGCAAACGTGTCGTAGTTGTAGCCTCCGGTTGGCTGGCTCGACTTGCCGAAGCCTCTGCGGTCGTAGGTGATGACCCTGTAACCCCCATCTAGCAGTGCCGGTACTTGCTTCTCCCACGAAGCGCCGCTCAATGGGTATCCGTGGATCAGGACAATGGGTTGCCCCGAGCCGTGATCTTCATAATAAAGCTCGATGTCGCTTGAATTTTCTTTTCCGACCGTAATGTATGACATTTCTGATCTCCTTCTTTAAAGATTGGCCTAGTGGACTGCTTACTTCTCCTCGATTTTCTCGACCGCGCCCGGACTCAGCGCCAGAGATTGGTGACTGCGAGATCGAGCACCTCGCCAGCTCGGCCACCGATGACGGCCTTGACCATGTAGAGGGTGAACCCCTTGGCCATCTCAAGGGTGATCTTGGGCGGGATCGCGAGTTCCTCCCGATTCACGACGGCATCGACAAGCACCGGCCCGTCATGAGCGAGGGCGGCCGCGATCCCCGACTCCACGTCTGCCGGGTCCTCGATCCGAATCCCACGGATACCCGCGGCCTCAGCCATGGCCGCGAAATTAGGGTTCTTGAGTTGAGTACCAAAATCCAGGAAGCCGGTCGCTCTCTGCTCGAGTTCGACGAATCCTAGCGTCCCATTGTTGAATACAACAACTTTCACGGGCAGGCCGAGTTGTACCAGGCTAAGGAAATCACCCATAAGCATCGTGAACCCACCATCGCCCGAAAGCGAGATCACCTGGCGCTTTGGAAAGACCGCCTGCGCTCCGATGGCCTGCGCCATCGCGTTCGCCATGGAGCCATGCCAGAACGACCCGATGAGTCGGCGCTTGCCGTTCATCGCAAGATATCGCGCAGCCCAAACCGTCGGCGTGCCAACGTCGCAGGTGAACACTGCATCCTCAGCCGCCAGATCGCTCAATACCTTGGCGACCTGCTGCGGGTGGATGAGTTTCTTGCCGGGCTTGCCCGTCGCCAGATCGTCGAGACTCTTTCGCGCCCGGTGATAATGTTCTACGGCCTGATCGAGGTGTCGGCGGTCCTGTTTCTCCTTCAGCAGCGGAAGCAACGCGTCAATCGTAGGAACCACGCCGCCGACGAGCCCCAGATGGATTGGCGCGCGACGGCCGAGTTGCTCTGGCCTTATGTCGACCTGGGCGATGCGAGTGTTTTGCTGTGGGTAGAACTGACGATACGGGAAATCCGTGCCGAGCATCAACAGCGCATCACAATCATTCATCGCATAATAGCCGGAAGAGAATCCAATCAACCCTGTGATGCCGACAATGTAGGGGTTGTCCCACTCAACGTGCTCCTTACCTTTGAGGGCGTAGACCATGGGGCTCTTAAGCTTTTCGCCCAACGCGAGGAGCTGATCATGGGCGCCGGCGCACCCGGCGCCGCACAAAAGTGTGACGCGGCTTGCGCCATTCAGGAGGGCGGCGAGCGCCTGAAGGCTTGCACGCTGCGGAACTATTGCAGGCTCGTTCGGCAGTAGATCGAGAGACGCAGACGCTGGAACGTCCGTCGCCGGCTGGAGCGCCACATCTCCCGGGATCACGACTACGGAAACACCGCGCTTTCCTACCGCTTGGCGAATCGCGATTTCAAGGACCCGCGGCATCTGGCTCGCAGTGGAGACGAGTTCGCAATAATGGCTGCACTCTTTGAAAAGCGTCGCAGGATGTGTTTCCTGGAAATAACCCGAGCCGATCTCGGCCGATGGGATCTGGGCCGCAATCGCCAGAACCGGAACACGGGAGCGATGACAGTCAAACAAACCATTGATTAGGTGGAGATTGCCCGGCCCGCAACTTCCGGCGCAAACCGCGAGTGAGCCGGTGAGCTGTGCCTCAGCGCCCGCTGCAAATGCAGCAACCTCCTCATGGCGGACGTGGATCCATTCGATCTTCCCTTGGTGACGGATCGAATCAGTGATCCCGTTGAGGCTATCGCCAACGACGCCGTAGATACGCTTGACACCGGACACTGCGAGAGTCTCAGCGAATTGATCTGCCACTGTATTCATAATCTTGTTATCCTTCTCGATCGTTGAGAACCCGATCCACCATGGCACCGGAGTTCCCAACGTAGTTTGTTGGGTCGAGTAGCTTTTCGAGAGCGTGACGATTAAGTATCTTGCTGATTTCAGGGTCCGCTTCCAACAGGTCGATCAGCCGCGCTTTCCCTTGAGCCAACGCAATGCAGATGGCCGAAATCTTGTCATGCGCGTTGCCTCGACCCATCTTGGGGGCTAATGCCATCATCACGGCTTCCGTATTGACAAGCCCATCGGTAAGCCGGAGATTCTTCATCATATTGTCTGGATGCACCACCAACCCACCGAGCATGTATTTCGCCTGCGCCAATGCGCCGGCGGTATAACAGAAGATCTCCGGCAGAACGAGCCATTCGATCTCCCAGGGTCCGGTTGCTCGCTCGAAATCCGCACTCATCGCGTTTAGCAGGCTAGCCGTGTGCTGGCGCACTACGCTACTGCAAGCAGTGATATAGGCACACGAAATGGGATTCCGCTTTTGCGGCATGGTGCTGGAGGCGCCCCGGCCACCCCCTTCATCGGGCTCCTGCACCTCATCGAGTTCGGTCATCATCATGACCTTTACATCCGTGGCGACCTTGTCGAGGAGACCGCACAGGATGCCCAAGAAGCACCCGGCCTCTGCGATCGTGTCTCGGATCGTATGCCAAGCAATGGGCGGTTGCAAGAGGCCAAGCTCTTCCAGCATGCCCTGCTGCACCGCCAGACCCTTCTCTCCAAGAGACGCGAGAGTTCCCACAGCCCCACCGAACTCACCCATCAGGATGCGGGACTTCATCTGATCAAGTCGTTCGGTCTGGCGATGGAAGCCAGCGAGCCATACCGCGGCTTTATAGCCGAACGTAAGGGGGATAGCCTGTTGCAGGTTGCTTCTTCCCGCCATTGGCGTATTGCGATACTTTCTGGCGAGACCGGCCAGCGATTCGACCACTGCTTTAAGGTCTTGCTCTATGAGCAGAAGAGCGGAGCGGATCTGGAGGACGGTAGCCGTATCGGTTATGTCCTGCGTTGTTGCGCCCCAGTGGCACCATTGCCCGAGTCCGTCCTTACAAAGCGAAGTCAACTGCTGCACGACCGGCAGGACGGGATAACCGATGTGCTCCGTCGCAGACTTCAGTCTCTCGAAATCCACTTCGGAAACGTTGCAGTGCCTTCCTATTTCTTCGGCCGCCTCAGATGGAATGACACCCAAACGTGCCTCCACCACAGACAGCGCTTTCTCGACGTCTAGATAGCGCTGGATGCGGGCCTGATCTGACCAAACCGCCCGCATCGCGGTAGTGCTGAAGATGTCGTGATAGATGGATGAGTCAATGACCGTTGCGTTAAGTTGCATTTACATACCTCCCGCGTCTATGGGTCCTCGAACGTAGTCTGCTCGCCGCGGCGAGAGGACAGCGCCAACGCTGTCCTCTCGTTTCTTGAAGAATTCATTACACTCGCTCGGGTGGCCGCTGGATCTCTCATGCAATCGGATTCTCCTCGAACAATCGGGCGACCATCGCCGAGTCGAGGTAGGCCCGAACTCGCACGATCAATCCGCCTCGGAAATAGACAACCCAGCAATAGCGATTGTCGAAGCGCATGCCGTTCTTCGCGGTCGCTAGAGAATGAAGTTCGACAACCGCTTCGTCGTCCTTTACGATCAAATCCTCCACATGGAGCTGCGCGCCGTTTTGTAGAACCTGGCCCAACTTGGCGAAAGTGCCCTCCCTGAAAGCTTTCTTGCTACGGTAGTGACCGGCAAGGGGGTGAGTGCCCATCACGATCCAGTCGACGTCGTCCGCTACCCACTCGAAGAACGCAGCGCCGTCGCCGTTCTCAAGTCCCTTAAAGATCTCGCGAACACGGTCGGATGTAATTGCCATTTGAATCTCTCCTGTCTTATTGCGATCTGTCTTCTGCTTTCCTCATGCTGCCTTTGATGACGATGGCCTCCCGTGGCCTGTCTTGACGGAGCCGAGCAGTTTCATCAGGTCCTTGACCTGGATGTTTTCCACCGTACGCGCGGCATCCTTGATTTCGCCGGAAAGCACCTCGTCGACGTGACCCGCCACAAGCGTGTCGAACTTATGGACCGCGTCTTCCCAGGTGAACGGATGCGAAGCCAAGCCTGGGTAATCCTGAACCTCGTGCTCGATCACTCTCCCGTCCTGTAGCCGCACGATGATCTTGGCGGGCATCTTCTTTGGATATTCCTCCGTGAATTCATGGTTCGGCCGGACTGAAACCTTCTTCAGCAAGCTCTGCACATCGGGCTTGATGATGCGGTCTGGTTTGAATTGCGCCGGCATCACGTCGCCGTCAAGCAGGGCGACCGCAAGCAGGTACGGCAGGCTGTGATCCGCCTGTTCCTTGATGCGGATGACTTTGTCCACGCCGTAGAGGCCACCGCCGGCGAAATCAAAGGCAAGTTGGAACACCTCTGCCTCAATCGAGACAACCTTGTCGGGATCAAGTTTGTTCTGCTTGGCGAGTTCGACCATACAATGGACCGCGGACTGAGTGTGGATCATAGAGTTGTACTTCTTGATAGTGCTCTCCACGACGCCCTCGTACCCCTGGTTGTCCCAGTCAATGTTGATCTTCATTCTCAGAAGGTGATCAATTCCCAGAGGGCCCTCGATGACCTGGAGCGGCCCTTCCACTCCGCGACGAGCCAGGAACAATGTGTTCATGGCCCCGAGCGCCGACTGCGCCGAGGCGAGACCCTTCCATTGCGACAGTGGCTTCGCCCGCACGACGGCGAAGGACGCATCGCTTACCGCAGCCATCGCGATGGCATGGCCAATCTGCTGCTCGCTCAGGCCGAGCAGTCGGCCAGCTGCCGCGTTGTGCGAGAAGGCCAGTTGCGACGTGTGGTCGAAGCCGCTGCTCATGAAGTTCGCGTGATCAACGAGCCGTGACTGAACCGTGTAGCCCAGCGCCACCCCGAGCATCAGGTCGCGGCCGCTGCCCCCCACATAGTCGGCGATGGTCAGCGCCACGCCGAAATTGTCGGCCGTGTGGCACGTTTCTGTTGGGGCCAGAAAGTTGTCCATGAAATCGACATAACGCACGAGGGCGGTATGCCAGAACGCGGCGTAGATCGGATTCGCCTTTCCTCCGCCGATAAGCGCAGATGGGCCACCACCACCGAACTCCGCGACCTGCTGCCAACAGGCCTCGATAGGATCAGCGCCGAGGGCGGCAATGCAACAGCCCAGTGAGTCTAGGATGTGGATTGGCAACTGCCTGCGCGACTCGGCCGAGAGATCGGCGAAGGAAGCGCGAGCTGCATATTTTGCGAGAGTTTCAACTTGTGTCATAGAATTGGTTTCTTCTTTTCAGGTACTGAGTTCATGGTTTAACGTGTCAGGGCGATGAAAACCCCCATCGTGATCATCGAGCCCATCACGCTGAGGAACACAGCGGATGCCGCCTCCGTCTGTGCGATGCGGTACTGCAGAGCAAGCATAATGACAATAGGCATGGTTGGAATGGCCGTCGTCAGCACCGCCTCGCTGACAATGGGATTGCCATAGCCGACCCATCGCAAACCGCCGAGGACCAGGGCCGGCTGCACGATGTTTTTCAGGAATACAAAGAACAATACGTACCAGTTGGCTTTGAATTTTCCGGTTGCCAGCACAATCCCGCAGGCAAACAGAGCGACACCTCCGGATGCCTGTCCCAGCAGGGAAAGCGGGTGGACCAGGAGTTGGGGAATGCGGAAGCCGGTCAGCACGATAATAAAAGCGAGAACGGGTGCCCAGACGATAGGCTCCTTGATAGTTTCCGCGAGTTTGGCAGCAAAAACCGAGGCAGACGACCTTGGGGAAGTTGCCGAGTGCTCTCCTTCTCGCGGGACGGGAGAGTTTTCCTGTGGGTCTCTCCCTGTCGAATCGAATGTGAGAAGCAGAATCGTGACCGGCACGACTGTCAGGTTGATAACGAGACTGGCAATCGCGATCGGTATGGCGCTGAGCCCTCCGAACAGATCGCCGAGGACGGCTGGACCTACGAAGGGCACTGCTGGCGCGGAAGCTGTCAGAGCAGCCAGCGCGCTGGTGCTGACCTGCATGTGGAAAGCCACCCGGCAAAGCAGAAAGACCACACCGTAGAGACCAATGATGCCAACGCACAAGGCGATTACTAGCGGGATGTCCCGACTAAGTGCCGCGCGCGACGTTGTAACGGTTCCGGCAAAAAGCGCCATCGGCACGGCGTATAGCAACACCATCCGATTTAGCGTCGAGGCATCCTTTGACCCGAAATCGTGTCGCCGGGCGGCCACGAAACCGAGCAAGAAGGTAAATACCATCGGAAGGAGTGCGCTTAAAATAGTGTCTAGCATGTTGCCCGCCTGTTCTCGCCTTTCATAACTTTCATTTCGCCTCGCCCGCCTTAATCGCCCGGCTCGTCCGCCGAGAACGCATGAGGGCCAACCGAAGTATTCTGCAGCAGGGGTCTCGAAGCTCCGACATTTGCGCACACGTTTTTGGGCATAGGGATATCCTGAGCTTCAAATCAAATGCGATTCCTTGGCCGCTGTGGTTAATTCGTCTTGAAAGGCAGGAGCCGCAAGTCCGATCAAAGCGTGCGCCCGCTCTGTAGAGGAGAGCCCCTTTAGATTCGCAACACCATTTTCGGTGACGACGTAATGAACATCAGTGCGAGGTGTTGTTACCGGACCGGAAAGCCGGGGGACAATCTTACTGATCTTGCCATCCTTGATAGAAGACTGGAAGGCAATGAAGGACATTCCGCCCTTGGACGCATAGGCGCCTCTTACAAAGTCGAGCTGTCCGCCAGTCGAGGTGAACTGGTGACCGTTTACATACTCCGAGTTGCAAGCCCCTGTCAGATCCATCTCGATGGTAGAATTCACCGACACCACGTTGTCGTTCTGAGCAATCACCGCGGGGTCATTCACGTAACTTACCGGGTGGCTTTCGATCGCGATGTTTTCATGCAGGAAATCATAGAAAGCCCCGTCACCCATTGCGAAGGTGAATACAGTCTTTCCCGGATTCACTTTCTTCCATCGATTGGTGACAACTCCGTTCTGAATCAGGCGTGCCAAGGCGGGGTTGAGCACCTCGGTATGGATGCCTAGATCCTTACGATCCATCAGCGCCTCACAGACTCCGCTGGGTACCCCGCCTACACCGATTTGAAGGCAGGCGTGCTCAGGAACGAGTTGAGCAATACGCTCGCCGAGCTTTCGCTCGTGATCCTGAATCGGTCGCTCAGTCAGCGTCAGTAGCGAAGCATCGTGTTCCACGATGGAATCCACTTCCGAAATATGCAGTGAAGAATCGCCGAAGACGCGCGGCATGTGTCGGTTGACTTCCAGGATCAGACGCTTAGCCTGCCGCGCCACAGAGCTGGTGTAGTCGTTGTTGGTTCCGAATGTGAAATACCCGTTGCGATCCATGGGCGAGACGGTGACTAGAAACGTGTCGACATGAATGTGGTCAGTGAAGAAGCGGACCGATTGGCTGAACGAGTTTGGCACGTAGTACACGACCTTACGATCGCCATCTTCTTGTCCCCTCCTAATTAGCTCGCGCTCGGTCTCCTGCATGAACATGCAGTGGGGTTTAATGCGGCCCATCAGCTCATAGCGCAGGAGCGACCGCTTCATGTTTTCTTCTGCGTGCATGTAGTACACCTTTACGTTGTCGACATCCCCGGCTTCCGCGCGGGACGCGAGCGCTTCCATCAATGCCGGTGGCTGACACACTGCCTGGCCGATCGCGACGATGCTGTTGCTTTCGATCTGCCCGACAGCCCCGTGGCTGTCGGTGAGCTTCGCTTTATATTGGCTTTGGTAATCCATCACTTCTCCGTTAGTAGTTCGCCGCTGCTTCGGGCGATCGGCCCCGTTTGTAGATGAGCATTGTGCGCTCAAAGCTCATGACTTCAATGCCATCTTGATTTAGACCTCGTGTGGAAACAGTGACGATCCCCTGCGTTGGCCGGCTCTTCGAATCGCGCTTCGCCAGCACTGTGGACTCCGCATAGAGGGTGTCTCCGGCGAAGATCGGGTGTGTTGCCTTGACTTTGTCCCATCCCAGGTTGGCTACTACTTTGGCGCTGACGGTTCGGACGCTCATGCCGGTGAGGAGCGCAAGTGTTAGTGTGCTGTCCACCAGCATCTTCTTCCACTCGGTTTTTGCGGCGTACGCGGCATCAAAATGAACGGGTTGCACATTCATGGTGAGCAACGTCATCCAGATGTTGTCTACATCTGTGATCGTCCTTCCGGGACGATGTTCAAATACGTCGCCGACTTCGAAGTCTTCGTAGTAAAGACCCGATGTCTCGCGATAGTGCTTTGGGCCTAATTCTCTGTACGCCGATAATGTCTTCTCCATGACTTCTCCTTTTCGTTAAGGTCACTCGCGCTCCACGATCAGGCTTAGTTCTCAGTCGTAATTCCGGCTCGTTGAAGAAGGAGCCTTGCGTTGCGCGCAACTGCCTCATCCACCATCTGGTGGTCGACGGACGCCACGCCCTTGCGGTTGACCACGAGTACCTGGCGCGCTGCGGCGATTTGTTGCTCGCTTGGGGTTAAGACCGCATTGATGATAGAAATTTGGGACGGGTGGATTGCACACTTCCCGTGAAATCCGAGGCTTGCTGATCTTTTCGTCTCTTGCTGGAGACCTTCAGCGTCTGCAATCTCAAAATAGGGTGAGTCTATTGCTGCGATTCCGCCGCAAGCAGCCATTTCGACGATGCGTGACCTCACCCAAAGCATCGGCTCCCAGGCAGCCTCTGCCCCGAGGTCCGCGGCCATATCCGCAGCCCCAAAAAGCAATGCGGCTGGCTTGACATCCGCGCCGGTTATGGTCGCCAAGGCGGCCACTGCTTTCGCCGTCTCGATAAGGGCGATGACTTCTGTCGATTTTCTGGCCTCCCGTAACAAGGTTGAGACGAAACGAATTTCTCCCGCAGATTCGCACTTGGGCAAGACTATGAAGTCAGGCTCGGCGGACGAGTTAAGAAGCGCCTGCAGGTCATCCAGCCCTACTCTTGTGATGGGAGCGTTAATTCGCAGCGCGCAGGGAATAGAACGGTCAGACCCGAGCCCTTCCAGATAGTGGAGTGCCGCGCAGCGCGCTTGTTGCTTCGCAGTAGGCGCTACTGCATCCTCAAGGTCAATAATTAAAGCGTCGGCTCGTACCTCAGCCGCCTTCTCAAAGTGATCTGCTTTGGTTCCTGGTGTAAAAAGCCAACTCTTTAACGAACGGACGGATTTCCGCCATTTAGGGTTCATGGTGTTCCTCGCATTCGAGATTCCAGGATCTTTAGGCGTTCAACGAAGCGTCTTGGGCTCGCCGGGAGGGAAGTGC
>Ga0207066_1050_pt1 | contig 30571 bp, 35 predicted proteins | sample Alteio_BWMinCont_24_FD_153490 | JGI IMG/M metagenome (GOLD analysis project Ga0207066, IMG submission 153490) | Enriched cells from forest soil in Barre Woods Harvard Forest LTER site, Petersham, Massachusetts, United States -... | ecosystem: Environmental > Terrestrial > Soil > Temperate forest >...
CTCAAAAAGCAAGGGACTGATTTTTCTTTCAAACCAGTTGCGCCCTCCCCGGCCGCCCGCGCGGAGGAATCGGTCCCGCCGCCGCCTGAAGCTGCGATGGGGAGTGACGAGCCAGCCGGTGACGTTGCAGAGTCTTTGGCTGCTACCGATGAAGTAGAACTGCCAATTCAGCTGACACCCGAACCGCCAGCACAAGTAGTCATGCCTGAATCGCAAACAACTGAACCTCTACCCGTCGAGTTAGTGACTACGACGCCGGAGCCGATGCTTCCAGCGCCGGAAGAAGCAGGAATTGACGAGCCGCCCGCAATGCCCGCCACCGATCCACCGGCAACCGTCCCGGACACCGAACAGATCGAGAATCCGGCAATCCGGCAAGAAGCGGAAATATTGCCGGAAACCCCAGAACTGGTAATCGAGCTCGCATCAGAACCGCCACAGGAAGAGCAGGGGATCGACCCAATCGGGCCGGGCTTGGTTTAACGGGAGAAGAACAAAAATCGGATTGGAACTGGGAGCGCCTAACGGCGCCGGAGGGTATAGGGTAGGGTATGGGGCAGGGTCTAGAGTCGTCCCTATACCCTCCGAAAACTAATGGGCGGGCCGGAAGGCCCGTCCTTGTTGCGCGAAACGCGCATAACTCGTACGCGCATGGTGGCCGTCTTACCGCCGGCTGCTACCGCTTTTCGCCTATCAGCGACTCACTATCGTTCCGGCCCGCCGCCCTATCGTGCGATCGAGCAAATCGGTAGCAGCCGTCGCTAGCGCCCCGCGCCTTCGCCTACCGGCGAGGCAGCGGCTTCGGCTCACCGCCTCGGGCCACCATGCGCGGAACCGGGAACCGCGGAGTCAGGAACCGGCAATTTGCCGATTTAGGTTCCTTGCCCGACGGCGACAATCGCCGGAGATGAATGGCTGGCCTCATCAGCTTCCGAAATAAAAGCCTCGTGAGGCAGTCAAACGTGAGATGAGATATATCGCTTGTTTAGTGCTGTGCTTCTTGCCCGTTTCGGGTTTCTCACCCACCAATACCACCACGAAGACACCGTTTTACAGGCCGCCGAAAGTTCACACTCCGTCGGGGTTGGAGTCGGGCGGTCCCGTAGTGGTCAATGCGGCGAGTTATGAACCAGGCGTGTCCCCTGGCACGTTGGCGACGGTTTTCGGCCAAAACCTGTCCGATGTCAGCGGAGTTGTGGTTGCCGCAGGCAACCCGCTTCCAAGGCAGCTCGCCGGCGTCAGTGTCCTCGTAAATGGCATCCCCGCGCCCATATTCAGCGTCGCGTATGCGAACGGCGAGGACCAGATTAGTTTCCAGGTGCCTTTTGAAGTCGCGACTGGGCCCAATGCAGCTGAGGTACAGGTGCTTCTGCATAACTTTCAGGTTGCCGATGTTTTTACCGATTCTTTCACTGAGGACCCAGGCATCTTTATGTACAACGGAAATTATGCGATTGCAGTTCTTGCTTCGAATTACTCACTGATCAGTCCCGATAACCCGGCGCTCCCAGGCGATGTCATCATCCTTTACGCCACAGGTCTCGGTCCGGTAACCGTAGATGTCCCTGACGGGTACGCGGCACCCTCTGATCCACTGGCTTATACCGCCGATCCATCCCAAGTTTTTATCGACGGCGAGGCATGCAAGGTCTATTTCTCGGGACTCGCGCCGGGATTTGTCGGGCTCTACCAGATCAACCTCCGCGTGCCCGATGACGCGCCCATCGGTAATCTGGACATCCAGATCCAAACGCCCTACGCGAGCAGCGGGCTGGCGAAGCTGCCGGTGGATTAGCCCCACGCGCGAGAGCTACCGCTTCTGAAGGGTCCTGATACGCGGCGATTGCCGCCTCCAAGAAAAAGTCCTGAACTAGTTCGAGAAAAGCGGAGAAGGTGGTCGGGTGACGAGATAGGGCTTGTTGCCGCGCGGCGCAACCGGAGGAATCGTGGCAGCGGCCTGCGCTGCATATTCGCGGCTGATGTGTTCGGTGGCCTCGATGAGCGTTTCGAGTTGACCGGCGAGAAGTTCACGCGGGCCAGGCGCGAAATCGTATTTAAACCAGTCGAAATAGTTCGCAAGCGAACGAGCGGCAGCGGCTATGTCCTCGAAATCACCCCAAGCGAGCCTGTCCATGAGCTGGGTAAGGGCGCCCCGAATGAAAACGGCCCGAATCTTCCGTATGTCTTGAACGGAAGCATTCACACAAGCTCCCCAGCGCCTGATCGGATTATAAAAAGGCGGCGCCCTTCCGATCTCATGACTGTTGGACCGCTCGTACCCTCGGAATTGTTCTAGTGGTAACGGTGACAGTCGCGGGCCGGTGGGAGTCCTGCGGTCGGCGATTGCCGCCGAGAGTCTTCAACTAATTTCAGTGAAAGTGGGTGGTATCTGGGGTTCTCGCAACCCGGAGAGAGTATCCGGGGGCCGAAACCAGGACCGAACTTGTCCGATCGGCAGAATCCTTTTATACTGATTCAAACCCTCCGCAAGTCTTTTTTCTCACCCATGCCCCAGACCGCATCCGACCCCTTTAATATGATCCCGTCGAATGCGAACGACGAGATGGACAAACTCAGGGAATCGATACCGCCAAAGGACCGGTGTCCAGGCTGCGACGGGGTCGGCATGGTCGAGGACCTGTACCTCCGGAGTTTCCGCGTCTGCCGCCAGTGCGGCGGAAGTGGAAGAAATAATCAATCGAAACCATGAAGGCGAAGACCAAATTAGCCATTGGTGTTTACATATTGACGTTCGTCGCTGTCATCGCTCCGGGAAGTAGTGCGCACGCCGCCTGGAAATACTACCGCTCCTTCACGGCAACGTCTTCCGCCACGGCAATCCCCGCCGCGCAAACTAATTTCCCGGCGCTTATCTCGGAGCCCTCGGGCACGATCGGCCTTGAAACGACCTCCACAAACACAAACGGCCGGGTGCAAAACGCGAACGGATTCGACATCGCGCCCTTTTCTAACACCGGCTGCACGAGCCAGATGAGTTTTGAGCGTGAGAACTACGTCTCATCCACCGGCGAGCTTGAGCTGTGGGTCAAAGTCCCCACACTCTCGACCTCATCCAAAATCTATCTTTGCTATGGGAACACGTCGCAGACGACGGACCTTTCATCGTCGAGTGCGCCGTGGGATTCTAATTTTACGATGGTCGAACACTTTGCGGAAAACGCCGCGAGCACGACCGTAAGAAATTCCGTGTCGAGTACCCTAAACGGCAGTGCAGGTTCCAACACGAATCTTTATGCCACGAGCACCCTGATTGACGGCGGCTTTTATAACAATGGGGCAACCGCGAATAGGAACATAACTCAAAACGCAAACAATTTCGGTTATGCCCTTCCCATCACCATTTCGGCATGGGTCATTCCTCAAAATGGCTCGAATTATCAAAACATCCTTGCCAATGGCGCCTCAACTGGTATCTGGATCTCCAGCGCTAGAATTGACTACTATTTCAGTGGAGACCACGAATCAAAAACATCTCTTTCTTCAGCCAAATGGAATTACATCTCATTCGTTGATGATGCAAATGGTAATGTGACGTTCTACCTAAATGGCCTAGAAGATGGCACAACGACGCTATCTCTCCCGACGCCCATTTATAACACTTCCATTTGTGACAACAGCGGATCGGGCAGCGAATGCTTGAAAGGGTATCTTGACGAGTTACGGTATTCCCATACGAATCGCTCCTCAAGTTGGATCGCAACCGATTACTGGAACGCATTCACCCCAAGCACCTTCTGGACTATCGGCGTGGAGATGGCAGCGGCTACTAGGTCTCCTCAAGCTAAAATCCGCGGCGGCGGGCCATCGCCAGTCGCAGGACCCGGTGGTAGTGCTTGGTATTCCTCGTCCTGGAGTAAACGGATGCTCGTGACAATCAGCCACACCCAGGTGTCTTCTTCCGGTGCAGAGAGCTATGCGAATTTTCCGGTGCTCGTAAGCGTCACGAGCACAAACCTCAAGACGACGGGCAACGGAGGCGGGGTCGGGAATGGTGGCGGCAATGACATCCTCTTCGCCAAATCAGACGGCAGAACCAAATTGAACCATGAAATAGAATCCTACACGTCTTCAACCGGCAACCTTGTGGCATGGGTCAATATCGGTGCGGGAGGAATCTCCACCTCAACAGATACCAACTTCTACATCTACTATGGCAATGCCAATGCCGCGAATCAGCAGAATGTGGCGGGGACGTGGAATAGCAACTATGCGGGGGTGTGGCATTTTGCCAATGGCACCACCCTTAACTCCAATGATTCAACCGCCAATGCCAATAACGGGACTACCACTAATTTGTCAGCAACCACCGGCCTAATTGATGGGGGAATGCTATCTACATCCACATCGTTATTCCAGACCATAAACAACTTTAGTTTGGGAAGCACCTCAACGTTGACGACGGAAGCATGGGTAAATATAAGAAAGGTTGCATTCGGGGGCATTACTGACAAACAACCTAACAACGGTGATTGGGCGATGTATACGCCGGGTAGCGGAGGGGCCGTCAACTTACGCGGGGGATCAGCAGCGACCGTTTCATCCCACGCTGTTCTCGCTGTATCAGCGTGGACCTTTGTGGTCGGAACTATCAACGTAACATCTGGGACTATTTATATGAACGGCGCCTTAGATGCTTCTGGTACGGTCGCCGCTATGACTGGTTCAAGCGGTAAACTTTATTTGGCTAACGTGGATGGTTCAGCGGGAAATGGTCTTCCAGCCAGTCTTGACGAGGTTAGAGTTTCAAACATTGTCCGCTCCGCCGACTGGATCAAGACGGAATATAATAACGAGAAAAGCCCTTCGACGTTTATTACGTTTGGTAGTCAGCAAACATCTGTTCCCGTCGCGAGCGTCATGATACGAGGGGGAGGCGGTGGCAAAATCAAATTCCGCTAGACTCCGGTATTACGGGATAGCAGTTTTCCGCCTCCGCTTATAAGAACATGAAGGTATGCCGAAGGGCGGAAAGTGGTTCGAAGACGCTGTAGCAGAGGTCGCCAGGTCGCTTCACCCGGAAGCAACAATTCGTGTGCGGCAAAAAGTAGAGGGCCCCGACGGTCATCGCGAGTTAGACGTAGAGATCCGGGGTGTTCGAGAAGGCCGCGAGTATTTTATTTTACTCGAATGCAAGGATTTGAAGCGGCCCGTGGACGTTGAGTCGTTAGATAAGCTGCACGCTTTAACGCTCGACCTCAAACCCGACCTGGCGATCATCTACAGCAATTCCGGTTTCTCCGCACAGGCACTACGCAAAGCGAACCGGCTGGGCATTGGCGCGATGTCCGCGTTGCGCGCCGGAGACAAGCGAATCCGATATGTTGTCGATCGCTTGGTGGTTGCGAAGCGCCTCTCCGTGGACACGTATATACTGAACGTCTTTCCGGATCGTGCCGGTAATCTACATTTTCCGGAACAGTGGGCTCCCAGTGAGCTCTTGTATGAAGGGCTGCCCGTCCTCAATTGGGCATCACAAATTTCTCGCGCGTTTATCCAAGAGTATGAATGCGTCCACGAAATCGTTTGCCGCTTCCACTTCTTGACTGACACACCCTTCGTTCTTGCTGGCACGGCTATAAAACTAACAGGCTTCGAGCTCAAAATGCTGTGCAGCAGAACCTGGCGGTGCCAGCTGGTTCGTGCTGACGTCACATCCGGTGCATTCGATCATATTCGAGACAGCGTGGTGATCCCTTCGGGTGCGGCATACAATATCGGAATGTTCGAAAAAGATAAATGGGAGCCGTGTGAAATACCACCTGAGGAACAACAGGAACTCGGAGCTGGAGAATTGGTCATGCAGATTACGCTCCTGAACTATATCCCGTTGGTCGTCGGAAAGGGAACGCCCGAAATTACCAAACTTCTTAAACCAATCGCGGACCTTGTCGTAGATGGGTCTGTTATACAGCGTCCGCTGCCTATCATCATTTAGTAATGTCGCCTTCCACCCTAAAGTGTGACAGCATCGCTTAGGCTCCTCCAGCAAAATAAGCTTTCCCGCCTGTCGATAACAAGGATTGCGTCATCGCGTCGTCTCCCTTCATCAATTACGACAAGAAAATCCACTACATATCAATCAGGAGTTCAACGCGAAGTGGTGAGCATCGATCAACCGGCACTGATCGACGGCGCAAGTCCTTAGCGAAACATCATGACAGTTCGTCATTTTCCTTGGGCTAGAGGTCCGCTAGATCCTGGTGGATTTTGCCTGAAGGAGGGCAAAGGCCGTCCATACTTTTCTTCACATAAAATTCACAACGCTGCAATGAATGTGCAATACTTGCCGCCCCATCCTGTGGGTAATGAATACAATAGAACAAGTGAACCGGCCCCTGGAGGGGTCGGAATTGAACGACGACAACACAAATCTAACCAACTCTCCCATCAACCGAACACCGGAACCTCGTTCCGATCCGCCGGAGCAAATAGCTCCTCCGTCTCCCAATAATCTTTGGAAATTTCTGTTTTCCATCCTGCTTATTTCCGCTACGGTCGCTATCGTTTACTGGCAACGCGAGCGCCTACAGCGCGTCAATCCATACATTCCAGTTGCAATACCGAGCTGCATCGCACTGGGTCAAATAATCTTCAAGGATTGGAATAACTACAAACCCAAATGGGTCAGATGGGTACTGTCATGTCTGGTGCTCGCCGCATGCACGTGGGGACTGCTATACCAAAGCCAGCAGCTCAGAGAAAAGGTAGCCAGTAGCGCGCGCGCGGACGCCGCTCAGCAGGCGCAAGAACAAAATACGAAGTCCTTCCTCAGTGCGCTTCAAAGTCTTTCTTCGCAGTTGAACGACCTCAAGACCAAGGTGGCAACAAAGGATCTGCAGGATCAACTCGCACGCGTCAAGGGAGAGCTTGAAAAAACTCGTTTAGCTTTAGCTGGTCCGCCTCCAATCAAATTGCTTACCAGTCTGACCCAGATCGATTTGCAACATCCACTCGCGCCTAACTCCGCAGTTATCGACAAACAACTTCCCATCGATGCAAACGGAGTCGTCCATGTCCCATTTTTTGTCTACAATCCCGAAGAACGTGCAGCCGTAGGCGGACTGATAACTCTCATCATCTGCGACGACTGCAAATTTGCGAAAGAACCGACCGGCTTCATCAAAGTGAAGAACGACTACGAGACTCGCCGAGAGTTACAATTCCCTCAAATACCAGGTACCACTCAAGTCAGTGATTTGTCAGCCGACATTATCCCTCCGCCCGGTGCCACCGAGATGCCAGTTGGCTTAATCATCAAATGCAACACCTGTGTTGCACCCCAGGGGATCACCACACTGTTAGTCCATCTTCAAAAAGACCGTCACTGAACCAAAGCTCCTATCTTTCGGTCCGGGAGTATCGTTCGAGCATAAACAACTAAGCCGAAATTAACGACGTGCAAGGCTTCGAATTCCCCCCTCTCATCTTGGCCTATATCGCAATCCTTTCCACCTCATCGAGCGTGATCTCATCGCCCGTCCGGTCGTAAAGCTTCGTCGTCCGCGGCGATTCGTGCGCCGCGATCAGTTGCGCATTCTCTATTGTCCCGCCATTCTCCAAATATGCCGTTATTCCCGTCGCCCGGAACGTGTGGCAGCACGTGGAAGAGGGGAGTCCCGCTCCTTTCGCCCGACGCTTCACCATCCGCAGCACGTCCGTCCGCGCCATCGGATTCGCCGTGAGGCGCCGCCGGTTATCAACGCTCCGAAAGAGCGGCGACTTTTTCTCCTCGCGGATGCCCGCGGATTCCAGATACGCATCAAGGTATTCCTCGGCATGGTGGTGGGCCGGCACAAAATGCTCCTTGCCTCCTTTTTCATGGAGCCGTATCCACTGGCGTTTGCCAACCAAGTAATAATCATCGACGCGGAGGTTTGTGACCGCCGAGACGCGCGCGAAGGTGTAGCACATCAATCCAATAATCGCGCGATCGCGAACGCCGACGACAGAATCGGTTTTTATCGAATCAAGGAGCTCCCGCGCCTCATGGGCGGTCAAGACCGGCGTCTTTCCGCGCTTCACGACATATTTCGGCCCGCGAACCGAAGCTGCCGGATTCATCGGGATGACCTGCGCGGTCACTAAGAAATCAAACAGCATCCGGATCGCGGCCAAGTGCTGCTTCACCGTGGGCGCCGCAGCCGGATGGTTCTCGATGTACGCTGCGATCACGACCGGCTTGATTTGCTCCAGCGTATGCACGCGATGCTTTTCGCACCAGGCGAAGAACTGCATGACGGCCTGGGCGTACGCCGCCCGCGTGTTCCGGTTCCGGATCGTCGCGGCGAAAAATTCCACGAAGCGCCATGCCGCCGCCTCGCCCGCGCGCCCGGCAGCTGTTCAAGCCCGGCGCGCGACAGATCCCGATGGGGAATAGGGACGAGTTCCCTCATGCACGGTACGGTTCACGATGCCTCCGTATGCCGAACTCCTCGGGATCGAAAAAATCGGCGGGATCAATCTCATCGTCAGCCAAAACATCAGCCGCTTGTTCCTTTTCCAAACCAGTTTCAGCAAAAACCAGTCGTTTTTTCCGCTCCTCCCCCTCCCCCAATTGCCGTATCATAATACCCTTTATGATACGCTCGGCACCCATGGTGTCAACTCCCAACTAGCAGAGAAGAGGGGAGTTGGCAAGGGGAGTTATGCACAGGCACTATGCAAATATCGAATGCGCTCCTCTTTCGAGCGGGAAGCGATTCACAAGATTTTTCTATTTTCTAGAAGGAGTCCGCCAGGTAGATCTGGACGTAGTTAACGCAGCACTGTCCGGACCCTAACATTCAGTTGCGTAAGCGAAACAGGTGCGATCCTGAGGAAGTCTACTAGGGTGAGGACAGTGTATGGACGCTGTTGAAGTACTCCTCGTTGAAGATAATACCGGAGATCTGATCGTGATCCGGCGAGCGTTGTACGAATGTCCGGTTCCCGTGAATCTTCACATTGCCCGCGATGGTGAACAAGCACTCCTCATGTTGACCAACCCCTATTTCAAGCCGGACCTGATCATTCTAGACCTGAATATCTCGAAGATTACTAGCACCGCTTTGCTGCACCGATGGCGCGTAGAGGCGGCACCGGTGGTGGTTTTTAGTTCCACCACAAACCCGACCGAAAAGGAGCGCTGCCTAGCTTTGGGTGCCCGCGAGTTCGTTTCAAAACCGATGGATCTTGACGAGTTCAACGAGACGGTTTGCAGGATCGTGGGGAAGTGGGCTGTACCGGACGGAGCCGCTGTAGGGAGTTAGTTTGTTCCATTTTGGAGTCTTGTAAATGCCGTTATCAGTGCGCCGTCGTCTTATTTCCCCAATCCTCATGACTACCAATGCACGACGAGGATACATAACCGTCCCGGCAGGTGCGATTATCGAAACTTCGGATAAGCTGGACGAACCTGGTCTGCATTCCATAAAGTTCCGAGACGAAGAATTCTTTGTTTTCACGCGAGACATCGAAGAACTAACAGAGCCAGTCGATCCCCCGGCGAAGTTTCCGGGCAACGACTAGCTCCTTCAATATATTCGCCCGTGGTTAGTATTCGACGTGACTCCTAAGCAACAGCGTATCCTGGAAATTGAGACAGCCAAGATGCGCTACGCCTGGGCGAAGGCAGAGGTTCAGCGTGGAACAGCGACGCCAGCGCTCAAGAAATATCTAGAAGAATCCCTTCAGGAGTTGCGGGCGTTACGGACCGCGAAGGTCAAGAAGAGAGCAGCGAAGCGTTAGCAGGCTCCGCCACCCGCTCACGGACGACGCCAGAGCCAGAGCCTAGGGCGCGCGCGTGAATGCGCCTATTGATCCTCCACGCGACAGGCGCTGAGAGTTCATTCCGTAACGATTTGTTCTGAAAGCAGAACAGGGGCCGTCCTCGGTGGATTGGGGCATCGATCGGCAAATCACCCAATCTCACCCACTGGCGAAATGCTCTCTTTGAGATCTTCCGCAAACACACGTATAAGTCTTCCTTCGCATACAACCGTCATCACGCCAACCGAGTGTGTACCTTCATGCATTTCCAGAATGGAACCCGCCGGTATGACGATGGTATGCTTTTCGCCATGCGGGAGACCAATTAAAGATTTGCTGAGCCGGCACGCAACCATGGCGCGACAAAGGCAGCTATCTGGCCGTTCGTGACGAAACCGAAGATACCCTGGCCAATCGGCAACCTTAAGACCCATTCAGCCCAAGACTAACCTTGATCGCCACATCTGCCTGGTCGAGGGTTGAGACATCAATTCGACCGAGAAGTTTCCGCAGCCGTCGCTTGTCTACGGTACGGATCTGATCACACAGTGCCATGGACGCCACATCGAGCCCGGACAGTTGCCCGGCCACGATAAGGACATGCACCGGCGAAAGCGGCAGCCGAAGCGCTGACGTAATCGGCGCCACGATAGTCGTGCCCAAGTACTCGTTCGATGTGTTGTTCTGAATAACGAGCGCTGGCCGCGTTTTTTTAATCTCGTGCCCTACCGTTGGATCGAGCGTGACGAGGTAGATTTCGCCGCGCTTCGGGTGGAGCGCCTTACTGCGCGCTCCTCGGCCATTTGCCATGCTTCGCGATCCACGGCAAACCAATCTCGGCCGATCTCCTCCGCCAAATCGCGATCTCGGATCGCCGCCCGCTTAAGGCTTTCCTGGAGCGCCTTCGCGCTGTGAGTGGCCGCGTAGTAAAGCACCGCGCGGTCGATGAACCGACTCCGCTCGCCCGGCTTCGCCGCCTGATGAACGGTCTTCACCGTTTCATCCGACAGCACAACATTGATTCGTTTTGCCATGGTGATAAATGATGTTAGTGGCGACCTTTTTGTTCATACTATGTGTATGTCATACACCTGTCAAGGCGACATTCTTACTTAATTCGACATTGGTTGTGTCGCGCATCATTGGTTTGGCGACAGGACGGCAAGACAAATGAATTTAGTTTGAGGGTTTTGGCAGCAGGTCTCGAAGCTTGTGTCTCTCGCTTGGGGCCAGATCCCACATGTGGCCGCACAGGATACCGCCCACGCGAATATCCTGGTTGTCAGCGATTGCGTTTTTCAATTCGGTCTTGTTCAATTGAACTGATTTGTTTTCGTTCCCAACAGGAATCGGGAACAGAGTAAGCCAATTACATTTGTGTGCCTACTAATCAGATAAACGAATAACAAATCAAACCGTATAAGTGGTAACTAACTCAAACCGACACGATTCAAGGTGTCTGCTTGCAGAGGTAGTTACTAACGTACTAATGCGCGCGCAAGTAACAGCCGATATATCCAAAGACCATGCCAGACTTTGCCAATACCCAAGAAGTCCTGGAAGCTCTAGCGAGCGGTACCGCCGCAAGTGAAATCCAGCTCTCTCTCGACCGGCTGTCCTCAACCGACCGTCAGGCTGCGCTATGTACTCTCTGCTTCACTATGAATGAAGTTGCTGCGAACTGCCAAAATTGGGCGGACGACATTGCAAAAGTCATCACCCTCAATTGTTCTTTCTACAAGGCAGGTGTTCGAACGTGTGGATTTTCAAAAATCGTCGCGGGAGACCTCACGAAGTAGCGTTCAGACTTCCGCGTATAGTGTCCAGCGGATTTAAGGTTTTCCCCTATGGCTCGTACCGTGTTGATGGGATAGTCTGGTCGGAGGGAGACAACAGAAAATGTCCTCGGTCCTCCGGCTGATCTGGCGGCTTAGAATTTGGCACGACAACCGCGCCCAAGATCTTATCGAGTACGCTCTCATGGCCGGGTTCGTCGCGGTCGCAGCCGGTGCTATCATGCCGGGCGTGGCGTCAAGCGTCAGCAGAATCTTTAGCAAGGTCTCAAGTGTCATGACGACAGCGGCCAGTCAGAGTTGAACCGACGCCCAGGAACTCCTTTAGGGGCTGGCCGATAGCGTGCCTTCGCCTTTGGCGATGTCCCACCTCTATTCGCTGATCAGACCGATCTTCGCCTTTCAACAGGACGTCCGGTGACATTGTAACGATTCCGGCGGGAGCAAAGATCAAACTAGTGATAATACAGCGAGCTGGCGTAGGCTTGTGTACTGCATCTTGGGCGGGACGGACCATCTTAGCTCTTAACTCCGACATTCGCGAGAATGGGTTATCAGTGGAACCGCTTGGGTGATTTACACCAAACCACTTAGCCAACACCCAATTCAAGTACTAATCGATTGCCCGGAATCTTCGGTTTTGTTCAACTCCTTGAATTCTACGATGTGCACCTACCAAAGGCCATTGTGCGCGCTCGAAACGGCGAATCGCGCGCGCCACTTGCACAGCGATTGCCTAATGGAGCCACTTCAAAGTCCGTCGGCTCTAACCCCCTCGCAGCCACACGATTTCATCGCGCCCCTGATATTTTCGTGCCCCAAAGAAATATTTGTTAATCAGACTGGATATTGATATTCACAAGAAGACGATCTTCCTGTGTAAATCATGCGAGCGGTCCGGTTCACTGAGAAGGGACGGGCGAACCTCCGAGGTCCTGCTCTCTTTTTCAACCGACGTTGACGTGCCTCCTCACGTCGGCGGCACAGGCTTTGATCGCTGCGAAGAGTTCCGTTGCGCGAATCGGTTTAGAAACGTAGGAGTCCATTCCGGCGGCAAGACAGTCTTCACGATCGCCTTTCATCGCCATTGCGGTCATGGCGATGATTGGAATATGCTCGCCTGTAATCTTCTCCTTTGCGCGAATCGCGACGGTGGCTTCGATTCCGTTCATGTCCGGCATTTGCACATCCATCAGTATCAGATCGAAACCCTCTCGATCGAGCGCTTTCAACGCCTCTGTTCCATTGGCGGCGAGCACGACGCCGAAACCATGCTTCTCAAGCAGGCGTAGCGCCAACGTCTGATTGACACGGTTGTCTTCGGCGACCAGAATGCGGAGTGGTTCACCCGACACTTCCAGAGCGACCGGGGCCGCAGGTTGACTGATGTGACGGTCCTCGCGCGCGGAGGCGCCAAATAGCCTCAGGATCGCTGCCTGAAGGTCCGATTGGCTGACCGGCTTGGTGAGATATGCATCCACGCCAAGCTCGCGGCAGCGCGCGGCGTCACCTGGCTGTCCGCCCGAGGTGAGCATCAGCAGCACGGATGCGCGCATGCTCCGGTCGGCCTTGATGCGCTCAGCTAATTCGAAACCGTCCATGTCTGGCATGTGAACGTCGGTAATAATCAGCGGGAAAGGCTCGACACGCGGTTCGAGAATCGCCAATGCATCCGATGCGCTTGCCGCGAGAACGGGTGCCATGCCCCAATGCGACAACCGATTGCTGAGGATTTGCAAGTTGGTTGCATTGTCATCGACAACCAAGACTTGAACACCCATTAGGACCTTGCTGTCGGGCGCAGGATCATGCTGGCATTGGTCAATTGCAACTATGTGAACGGCGAAGTGGAACGCGCTTCCCTTACCGGACTCGCTCTCCACCCAGATACGCCCGCCCATCAGTTCCACCAGTCGCGTCGAAATTGTGAGGCCGAGGCCAGTACCGCCAAACCTCCGCGAGGTCGACCCGTCTGCTTGTGAAAATGGCTGAAAGATAACCTCCTGCTTTTCCCGAGGGATTCCGATGCCGGTATCGCGAACCGTGAAGTGAAGGAACAGGTCGGAGCCGGGTGTGAAGTCCTGTTGTGCCTGCGAATCGACCCGCAGCGAGACGACGACTTCGCCCTCTGCCGTGAACTTCACAGCATTACTGACAAGATTGAGAAGTATCTGGCGAATACGCGGGCCATCGCCGATGGCGTATTCGGGCACGTCGTCCTGCACATCAGAAACTAGTTCCAGGCCTTTCTGATGCGCGCGAAGGGCCAACGTTTTGATCGTTTCCTCGACAGCATCCCGCAGCCGGAACTCGATCGGATCAAGGTCTAGCTTTCCGGCTTCAATCTTCGAAAAGTCGAGAATGTCGTTGATCACGACCAACAACGACTCGGCCGAATACTTGGCCAGACCCACGTACTCGCGCTGTTCGGGAGTCAGCTCGGTGTTGAGTGCCAGCTCGGTCATCCCGAGCACGCCGTTCATCGGAGTGCGAATCTCATGGCTCATATTGGCGAGAAACTCACTCTTGGCGCGGCTGCCTGCCTCTGCCGCATCCTTCGCGCCAGCGAGTTCCGCGGTACGCTCCAAAACCTTCTGTTCCAGGTTCGCGCTCAACGCTTCCAAGGACGCCTGCCGCCTGGCGATTTCCCACATTTCGCGCACACCTCGCAAGCAGGACTTCGCGAGAACGATGTCTTCGAAAATCACCCAACAGGCGTGCTCCACCCAGCGCCAGGGACTGCTTGTGAGGACTCCGAATACAGATTGAGGAAAATATATGCCGCGCGCGGCATGATCGGCGGCTACAACCAGCGTGGCTGAAATCAGCACCCGCCAATCACGGTAGAACGCCAAAAAAGCCAAGGAGCCGAACACGTGAAAGTGAGTTTCAATACGCCCGCCGGAAAGATGGATTAACAAAGCGGACATGAGCATCTGACCCACTGCGACAGTGTGGCGTGTGAATGTGGCGCAGGGTCGCGTTAATGCGAGAAAGACTGGAAGACTGGTGATCGCCCCACCCAAGAAAATCGCTAACCAGACGTGAATGTGTACTTGGCTGGACAGGCCGATCCATGTCTGCGGTGAAATCCAAACCGCGGCGGCAATTCCGGCCAGCCACTGGACCACCATGAGGATGGCGAACAGACGGCTGGTTTGTGCATAAATCTGATCTTGATGGTCCTTCAGGAGCCATTCCGCGCGGGAACCAGCGTTTTCATCAAGAACGACTCTGATCGATCCCATCTCTAGCCGCTGCCGCCAAGTAGGCTGCAACCAAAAACGGGTGTAGTGGCGCGCCGGGAGGAACCATGCATTGTAAACGAGACGATCGCATCGCGGCCATCATTCCCCCCTGAGTGTCCGCGTGATGCCGTAATGCCGCCGTTGAATCGGAGAAATCCAGCAGTATCGTACAGAAGAGCTTGGCCTGACGTGCCTACGCGGAATCTACGCACTTCGACGCCATTGCGATCCTCAATTGCGTGCAACCCGGGAACGATAGCGGCGTTCCGCCAGAGCCGGCCTCGCACCCACTCGTCGGTCTTTTGTTCCGGCGCGTAGAACAAGACGTACACGTCGAGCCTTTCGCGCGAATCGGCAACAATGTGGGCGAGTTCCTCAATACTCGCCTCAGAACATGGACACTGTGGGTGTGCAAAAACCACTAAGGTAGCGTGGTCCTTAACCCGTTGGATCGATGTATCACTCGGCCAACGAAGTGGAGGTGTCGCGGCTGCTCCCGGGGTGTTGGAGTAGCGAAGCAGAATCCAGATTCCCACCCCGACAGCCATCACCCAAACAGCGACAGAAAAGACCCGGAGGGCTCGGCTAAGAGATTGAGAAGACACCTGATAGCTCATCGACCCGATCCGGGTTTCTCATTAGCCAACTCCGTAGAGCCATGATAAACAAGGGGCGAATCGGGCATGTCCCGGCGCCCAATTTCCGATGTGAGACAGCCAAGCACGGAAGCGGAAGAAAGCGGCGAGCGTTAGCGCGGTACAATACCCCTCGGGCAACTCTCCATATGGAAGTGCCTGCCTAGAGCCAGGGCGTCGGGCGGCGAACTCAGCGCTTTGGCTCTTCGGAAGGTCCATGTTCCATTAAGCGGCGAAGCGATAGCAGGCCCCGCCACCGGCTCACGGACGACGCCAGAGCCTACCGGCGATTAGATCGCCGATATCCAATGAAGATCGCCAGACAGCCAAGACAGAATGCTGCCAGGGCGATCCAGAACGACAGCATTAATCATCGTAATCCATAAAAAGCAACATTGTGCAAGTTGCGAACGCTTGTTCTGGAAACAGAACGGAGCCTATAGTCAAGAAGGCACTAATCAATTCCAAACGCCATTTTTATCTACTTAGTCTTGTTAATTATTCCCAGAATGTTCGGTTTGCTTTCAGCACCTTGAATCGTACGGACCGCGAGTATCTATCAAGTCCAATGTGCGCAGTATAAAACGGGGATCGCTACCGGCCACTGCTCATGTGTCGCCAATTTCCGAAAGACGACAGAAAGCCTAACGGTATGTATCTTCTCGGCGTAAGCCGCAGTAGTGGAGAACAACCTCCTGATTTCGGATGTCGTAGCGGAAACGGAAGCGCCCAAGCCGAAGACGGTATGCTCCCTCTCCAGCGGGAACTCCCTCTAATTTCTTGATGGCGTGCTTCCGGCTGCGGTTATAGGGATCGGAGCGCAAGATCGCGAGCACCTCGGCAAAAATGGAAGCGAGGTCTCGGTGCTGTCTTGCGAGATGCCGGAGCAGGCGCTCAAAATGCGGCGTCGTGCGGACAAAGAATGATGGGGACGAGGTGCCCGGCACGTTTCACTTTTTTGCCCTCTTTTTCCCTCTCAGCGACTTTTCGAGCGACGCCAGCAAATCACCAGCGGGTTGGATTTCGCCAGCACGGTATTCCTTGCTGCTCTTACTGATGCTGGCTTTAACCTTCGGATCGTGCAGCTCTAAATAATCCTCAAGCTCATCGGCACCCATAATGCCCACAATGGGAATGCCGTCTTTCTCAAGAATAAAATACTCCTTATTAAGGCGAACACGCCTGGCGACCTGGCCAAGATTGATTCGTGCCTTGGTGATGGGAAGATGATGGACCACTGGTTTTTGTTTGCTTCTCAAGGGCGACTGTTTCCTTGAACGTTTGATCAACGTTAATCAAAGTATAGGGGCTCGCCAGGACGTGTCAAGGGGGAGATTCGGAAACGTGAAAGAGCCACCGGCCATCAGACCGAGAAGCCGCCGCTCCAAAAAACAGTTCTCACGTGTCGCCGAACACATCGGTTTGACTACGGAAGCTGCGGTCCATGACGGAAAAGGTGCTTCGGCGCAGGCCAGCGTCGTGTATGGTTTCATTCTGTCTCAAACGAGTTGGCTCGACAGGATCAAAGGATGGCGGCAGGGTGTATACTGAATAACCTCGGAAGTCCAAAACTGAAATCTCGGTTTAGAGGTGATGGCCGGAGTATGGACAAGTCCGGCGGCCCGCGTGCAACAATTGGACTCTCTCCTGAGGGAGCGTCGCGTTCAGGCCGCCGCCGCTACATCGCCGTCGGGCACGAGTTAATTGAGCTAAGAGCCAGGAGGACATAGATAGTGATACTCGCGAATTTTACAAGGACGGCTGGATCACGAGCAGCCCTTGGCATGGTCATGCTCGTGGGAATGCTGGTGAGTTCGCCACGTGGACAGGCGCAAGGGAGCGACGATTCAGCGAGGATTCAACAAGGGTTAGCGATAGCGCCGGTCCCTCTCAACTTGGTCGGACTGGACCCAAACTTGGTGGGCTTGGGCAGCTATATTGTAAACGCATCATCCGGCTGCAATGGTTGCCATAACCCGGGCCCTGGCGGCAACGAATTCCTTCCGGGCGGGAACCCATACTTTGGCCAGTCAAAGACGATCAATACGGCGACCTATTTGGGTGGCGGCAGGGATTTCGGTCCATTAGGGCCAGCTGGTTCTGCGCACATAATCTCCCGCAATCTGACGCCAGACAAAACGGGATTACCGGAAGGAGGCCACACGTTTGCGGAGTTTGTTCAAATCATGAGGGCTGGCGTGGACCTGGACCATCTCCATCCGACGTGTTCGTCTGGCAACATCAACTCAGGCTGCGTGCCGCCTCCATTCAATGGAAATCTTCTCCAAATCATGCCGTGGCCTGATTTCAAAGACATGAATGATCTTGACCTCCAGGCAATCTTTGCGTATTTGAGCGCCATTCCTTGCGTGGCAGGCCCTCCCGCGCCTGATCCGCTGCACAACGACTGCGGGACTCCTCCGCCCCCCGGCGGCGCAAGTCCGATCACAATAACCGTTACCGGTCCTGGCAGCGTGACCTCGGCCAGTAATACGTTCGTGACGAATTCTAACCAGATTACTCCGAACGCGTCCCAGTCGACGTCCACTAACGCGGGCGCCCTAGCATATTCTTGGACGGCATCGCCTGCTTTCCGGGGGGCTATCCTGTTTGCGAATACGGCAACACCGATCTTCCAACTGCCCTCTCGGGGGACCTATCAGTTCACCCTGACCGTGACGGATGCAACCGGGGTAACGGCGACCGCTACCATTACCGTGCAGTACAGCTAAGCACGGAAGATCCGAAGTAGATGTGATCGGTAGCGATGGGGCGAGAACCCTTCGCAGGTCAGGGATAAAAATATCCTCGTTCATCGACTCTTAGAACGCCCAGCAGGACATACCGGACCCGTTCCTCGACCGCGTTCAACCGGCGCCAGCAGCCAGAAATCGCCATAACTGCCCCAGCGCCGGAAGGAACTGCTACTCAAGCAGTCAGCTATGGAGGATAACACGCCAGGCAATTTGCTGGCATAGTACTTGGTTGAGGCGATGTGTCGCCCATTTTCCGTTTGATGACGGATGAGGTGGAGATTGCGGGAAAACGGGGGCAGTGCGGGCAATCTCTGTCAACGTTCCGCTCGACTCAACCATTATCGGCCAAGAGTTTATTTGGCTTCGTTTTCAGAATTCGGATTTAAAGGAATGCTCACTAGATTGCAAATCTGTGATAGCGTAAATAAAACGACAGACAAGGAGAGCGTGTCGACGAACCCAGAAGCGGTTCCGGCTGAACCGGAACAAGACCTTGATTGGTTAAGGGAACAACTCGCTCCATTCCTTGCCAACAACCCGCTGGCCACGCTCGAAACGCTAGGTTCGAAAGCGACCATTACGAAGCCCTGGGGAGACGATACCGTCAATTTCCAGATTCCGAAAGATCCGAACGATGTGATCGGAATATTGAATGATCTATTCTTTCCGCCCTTGTATTCAGCTATATTTCACAAGGATCGTGGCGACCTTGAATTCATCTTTACCTCGCGGCGGGTAGAAGTGCATGGACGCAACTTCGGATTCAATTTTCGTGGGACGCTGATACAGTGCGAATTTGCCGATGTTAGTGACCGTTTGATGAAGGTGGCCGCGATCGCGAGACCCGTTGCTCCCCCCAGCCATACAGGTCACCGGAATTTATTTACCTTCAATGTGAAATCTATAGCCGGAGGCGAGAAGGCCGGAAACGGAACGTCGTTCTGGATCCGCGGAGTTACATGGGATGACGTTTTTTTACTCGATCTGGCTCGAAGCCTCAATTTTTATATGTGGTATTTCGATCGTGAATCGCCACGAATCCTAATACATGAGCGCAGCAAACTAGAATCACCTGGGAAGATGCCGCCGCGGTACCTTTTCGATTCGTTTCCTAAGCTTATCTCGGGCCGACCACTCGACGCGTTCCTCCTTCAATTATGGGAGAGTTTTGTCGTCGGAAATGCTGTCCACCGCGTCTTATATGGATATCAGATCATTGAGTACGTGGCCTTTTATCACGTTCAAGATTCGATCTCACAAACCATCCGGCGCGTCCTAGTTTCTCCTGAAACCCTCGAGCGCTCGACCGAAGCCACACGTCAAATCCTTGAGGCAATCGCAGAAGATAAAATGGAGGACGCCGCCAAGGTAGACAAGGTTGTTGAGTTGTACGTCGATCACAATCAGCTCGCAAATGCTGTACGACGGAACCTTGGATACTTTTCAGAGGATGTTATTTTCGACGGCGGCTTTGTCCTTCCAGCCTTATGCTCCGCTAAGTGGGAGCCAACAGACAAAAAGGAGTGCAAAGAAATGGCGCGCCGGGTTGCCAGTTCAGTCCGGAAGATGCGGAACGCGATCGCGCACTCGCGTGAGTCTCGGAATACGAATTCGATTGCACCGACTTTGTCTAATCAAGATCGAATCTACCCATGGCTTGACCCAGTGTCGATTTTGGTTTCTAACCTCATGCTATATGCGGGAAGCAACTTTTGAAGAAGCGTCTCTGTGATATGAATCGTTGCACGCGATTCCCTTATGTTCCCGACCTGGTTTCAGCATCCCAGACTGTACACTATTTTGTACAGAGAAACCGCCAGAGCAGCGGATCGTGCTTAACCAGAGCATTGTAGAATCAATAACTTATCTGAAATCAGTGGCGGGTGAGTGTTCGAATCCCACTCTCTCCGCCATAACATATTTGGCGACAGATGTCCTTCAGCCGCACTCTTGTTGCCAAAAAGGCCTAGAGACGATTCTCCGGCAGCAAAATTTTAAAAAGAAAGGAAAAGAAGGAAAGATGTAATGACCGCCGGGAGGTTCCGATTGCCTCTGCTCAAAACTCGAAGCCCTGGAAACATTACTAGTTCAGGCTAGTACCATTTGATCGGGATGGATCGAAAAAAGCAGTCTTAGCCGAAGTGCTCAAGGGTAATATGAGTCCAGGTACTCAAAGAAGGGAATTCCTGCGCGACGCATACCCTATATAGGAGGACGTGGATGAGAACGTATCTGCTTTCTTTCGCAATGCTGCTGGCGGTGAGCCAGAGCCGAGCAGCTGACCTGATCGTCAACGGAAGTTTTGATACCTTCACAATCGCTGGCACCGACGCTAATTTTGGCGGCTTTATCCGATACTTCTCGCCACCGGCAAACACCGATATCACGGGGTGGACAATCAGTGGAACTCCCAGCGACGGCGCCCCGAACAATGTAGATTTAGTTTCCACGTTATTTTACTCCTCATTTACCGGGTCTCCTGGGTCTCAATCGCTCGATATGGAAGGCGCCGTAGGAGCTTCCGGAGTTATCTTCCAATCGTTTGCCACGACGCCCGGAGACCTATACAACTTATCGTTCGAGTATGCTAACAACCCCCAACCAGGGCCAGGCTCAAGCGGCAGTATGAATGTTCTGGTCAATGGCACTGGGACCTTGCTCAACCAAAATGTTAGCCATACCGGTTCGTTATTTTCAAACATGAAGTATCAGCTCTTTTCCCAAACCTTCACTGCGGACTCGTCGACGACGACTCTCCAATTCGAGGCACTTACGAAGTCCGGATTCGGAATCGCTCTCGATGCAGTCTCGGTGAACGAGGTAGGTGCCGTGCCCGAACCGTCCTTCGTGGTCCCGCTCGGGGCTGGCCTCGTTGCTCTTCTGTTCTCTGCGCGTCGTCGGCAATTACGCTCCTAGCGCACGCTTGGAAAGCGCGTTTAGGGGTAACTCTAAACGTTGGGTTCGAATCCCGCTCAGTTCCAGCATACCGATGGAATTCTATCTGTACTAGTACCTTCGGAACCGAAAATCGTTGCGTCCGTACTGGCACAGGCCTACTATACCTGAAGATATGTGTAAAAGCGGGCGCCGGTCTCCGAGTAAATCTCCCTTAGTAGCAGTGCTGCGAATTGCCGGGGTATTGGTAAGCGCAGGTTGTGTGAGCGCATCTCCGATTGTCTTTAATTTCGACAGTGACGTAAGCGGCAAGACTACCACGTTCACCGACACTGTCGGCGGCCTGTCGGCCACGTTCATCACCGCATTCGATCCGGGAGGATTCATAGTCGGATCGCCAATCGCTTTCAGCACACTGAGTGGGAACGTGCTGTTTACTGATTTGACTAATACCGCGTTGGGAATCGTCTTCAGTTCTCCCCTTTCGAGTGTGTCGCTGGCGTTCGCGACCAATACAACGGTCGGCGTGCCTTTTGAACTCGATGCCTTTAACGGGGCCTTTAGCCCTAGCAATAAAGTTGGGAGTGCCACCGCCACTGGCGCGATCCCTTCAGGGTTCACCTTGCCTGAAGGCAGCATTTCGTTTTCGGGTAGTCCTTTCACTTTGGTCGTGCTTAACGCCCAGGGCGGGCCGAATTTTGCAATCGATAACGTCACCGCTAATGTGTCCTCTATTCCAGAGCCGACTTCGTTATCTTCCATCGGTGTTTGCCTGGGAGTCTTGGTCGTGCTCAATCGACGAAAGCTCTTCTTTAGTAAGCTATGACGGTATGAGTCTCTCTGCGCCGTCCGTGTCAGCAAGCCTTGCCTCAGACTTTTACTTATAGGACTTGGTGCTCATCTTTTGAGAGGAACCCCACTAAACATCTGCCGTCCGGAGAGCGCCTGGTAGAATCAATAAGTTTCGTGGAATGAACGACAGTCTTGGGTTCGAATCCCGCTCTCTCCGCCATAATTTTATAACTCCCTCACCTTCAGGTAGTTACCGCTCATGATATGCTCTTGGTCTATAGATTTCGGAAAAAGACTCCAAGCCGGACAAACTCCAATCGGAGTGATTGGAAGCCCAGCGGCGAAAGCGCAATAACTAAAGAAGGGTTCTACGCATCGGGACAAGTCGGGCTTGCGCCCCACGGTCACTTCGACAGCAGTTCAGTTAGCACGAGACTGTTCAACCGGTAGTCGGAATAAGTGGAACGGGTCACGTCCATCGACTTGAAGATAAGCTTCGAAACCCTCAACTTCATGGAGAGCTCGCCGATCAGCCAGGTTGAATTGGTCACGGGAGCCATTCCGAACTCGATGTGAGTGCCAGGCAGGACGCGAGCCAGGACACCGTAAATGGGAACCGGATTTATGACATCGCACTCCACCCGAATGGCGTGGAAGTTCTCTTGGTCGATCCAAACCGTCCCCCGCATGCCGGAGAGTACTTTGGCAGCGCGACCAGCAGTCTCGGGTCTCTTCTTCGGCGTTCCGGAAAGGACGTAAGCCGGGGAGCCGTTCATCGTTTCTTGGCGTAGCAGTTCGAATGTAAAGGCGTTCGGGAAATCAAGCACCAGAGCCTCGTTTTCATCGCGATTTTTTCTGTATTTCTCGATGCGCTGGCGGCGCGCTTCCGGACTCTCCGCCTTGCGGCGCCGAACTTCGTCCTTCAGCTTTTCGAGTTCCGCTTTTTCCCGATCGGGCGCGAGCGGCTGGTCGTTGATCGCGAGCGGCATATAGTAGTCGGAACCGGCGATATAGACCACTTGCGAGGTCTTGCTGGTCACCTTGTCGTTCTTTTGAACTTCGTCTCTCTCGACATAGGCGTAATCCGGATCCGCGGCCCAGTCCGATTGCAGGGTTGCGGTTCCCCGGCTGACAATCTCCTCAAGATCCGTGGCGCGGCAAAGCGGATTCAGGATACCCGCGTAGCAGAAAGCCAAACAGAACCACGAAACTACATGCTGATCGACGGCGTGCCTGCGCCGGATCGCCACCTCGGCCGTTTCGTTCACATAGGGTTAGATTCAATCCGGCGGTTGAGGATTCATCGCTCCGGCTTAAGGTCGTCCAGTGGGCTGAAAGAATCAGGGCGTCTGCAGGGCCAAACGGCTCATGGGTTTGCACGATGTCCTTTTTACCACGTGTGCAGGCCGCGTGATGCGAACTCCCTTGACACGCGAGCAAGCGCCCGAAGGGCATATAATAGACAACTATGAAAAAGATTGCAGTGGTCGTTTTGACGATCGTACTAGCGGGTTGCAGTAAGCAGCAAAATAGCAGCGGGACAACACCTGACCCAGCAAACCAGCCGCCGATCAACCATGCTGGTGACCAGCCACCGGTAACAAATAATGGCGGCAAACAGCAGCCTAGGCTAAACGACATCCCGAATTAGAGGCGAGGAAGCTGCGGAGCACGAGAGTGCGGAGCTACGACGCCCGGACTTATTCTAACCCTCCCCAGGCGGGTCACACTCCCGATCCAGCAGAGATACGTTATCCGATCCCTTTAATCCGATCTCGTCGAATCCGAATAAGGTAGAAGCGCTCTGAAACTAGTTCGTTACTCCCGTTGGAGGCGGCAATCGGCGCCGGAATCAACGCCGACAACTTACCCGGGGGGGACGACAAGATCGTTCGAAGCGTTTTTGTTGATATAGAGTATAGGAACTGAGAGGCTGGTGAAATCATGGTGCACGAAACGATCGATGGTACGTTTCGACAGACGAATTTGCCGAACGAATCTGGCGACTACCTCGCCAAACGAGAAGAACTCCGCTTGGCGGAGATCGAGTTGATGCGTCAACGAGAACGAGTCGCGGAACTGCGCCGCAGGCTTCCGCAGGGAGCGACGGTCCAGGACTATGCATTCGAAGAAGGTCCGGCGAACCTGGATGCCGGCGACACTCCGACTCGAACAGTCCGCTTGAGCGAGTTGTTCACTCTGCCGGATCGGGCGCTCGTCATCTATCATTTCATGTACGGGAAGAAACAGACTAAGGCATGTCCGATGTGTACCGCGTGGATCGATGGTTTCAACGGTGTCGCCGACCACCTTGCCCAAAACATCAACCTTGCCGTCGTTGCCGCAGCCGATATACCAGTTCTGCGTGCGCATGCACGCGCACGCGGTTGGAAAAAACTCCGCCTTCTCAGTGCTGGGTCAAGCACTTTCAAATACGACCTGGGCAGCGAGGATCGTGACGGGAAGCAAGATTCGACGATATCGGTGTTCTCCCGAGCCAGTGATGGCACCCTTCGCCACTCCTATACCGCCCATCCGCGCATGGCGAGCGATATCCAGGAGCGCGGCATCGATCTGCTGAACCCGATCTGGCACATGCTGGACCTCACGCCGCAGGGACGAGGCGAGTGGTATGCGAAACTCGAATATCCGAAACTCGCCCAGCGGTCGCATGGCTGATTAAGTCCTCTCGTTCGCCAAACTCGTCCAGGAACCAACGAGGACCCGATTACTAGGGTTAATCCACCGGCAGCTTCGCCAGGCCGTATGAGCCAGTGGATCATCGGAGGCCGCGTACCCGTCGGGGGGCAATTACGGTTACCGGACCGAGACCTGTAGCATAAAGGATAATGACATCGCCTGGGAGCGCCGCGTTATAGCGCTTGCTACCTACGGTTTCGCGATTTCGGAAACGTGATGAGAGACCAGTTGCCAGCGCCCGTCCGTTTTGACGTACACGTCGGTGAACAACCGTGGAGCATCGAAAAGTTTGCCTTTGTATTCCAAGACAGAAGTGCTATGCCCCGTCACGACCGCAGTGTTTCCGAAGATATTCACGCGCTCGCCGTCGTGCGCGAAATACTTGAAATGCAGGTTCTCCGATAAGTAATCGGCTATAACTTGGGCCTTGTTGAGGCGATCTCCTCGCCCAACCCAAGAGAGTCGATCGGAAAGAATACGCTCGAGTGCGCCTTGATCTTTTGCCCGAGCAGCTTCGTTAAACTGCTGGCCTACTTTGAGCACTTCGGCCTTTGCTGCATCGTCTGACTCTTGGGCCCCTAACGGACTGGTCAGGGCAAAGATCAAAAACGGTATGACCTCTATTCGTCTCATCGCTCGGATGCTCATCAGTCTACCTCTGAGTCACACAGACTAGGATTCTAACATCTTCACCCGCTCACGGTTATGATAACCATTAGCGTTGAAGTTGCACTGGCTGGAACGAAAAGGAGAACCATAGTTGAGCGCAGGACGAATTCTCGTGGTTGACGACGAGCCGCAAATCCGGCGCATCATGCGCACGACATTAACCGGCGCCGGATACGAGGTGGATGACGCCAAGACCGGCGAGGAGGCTCTCAAGAAGGTGCGCGCGTTCCGTCCCGACTTGGTTTTGTTGGACATCAACATGCCCGGGATGAGTGGGCTCGCCACCTGCAGGACCATTCGGGCCGATTCAGGCGCCGGAATCATCATGCTCACCGTCCGCAACACCGAGGCCGACAAGGTGGAGGCCCTGGATGCAGGCGCGGACGACTTCGTTACAAAACCGTTCAGCACTCCCGAACTCTTGGCACGCATACGCGCCGCGCTGCGCCGGCTGCCAGCTTCACCGCTCTCATCGCCCGCTCGGATTCGTGTCGGCAAGTTGGTGGTCGACTTTGGAGCGCGAACCGCTTCTAACGGCACCGCCACCAGCCACCTCACGCCCAAGGAGCTGGATCTGTTGCGATACTTAACCCAGCATGCGAACGAGGCCGTGGCGCATCGAGAACTGCTGCAAGCTGTCTGGGGTCCCGATTATGGCGATCAGGTGGATTACCTGCGCGTATTTGTCCGGAACCTTCGGAAGAAGGTCGAACTCGATCCGGACAATCCCGAATACATAACCACCGAGCCATGGGTCGGTTATCGCTTCAACGGAAACGCCGAGCCTTTGTGAGCTTCCGCTAACGGTCTGTGCACTTCGGGCAATACTGTGCAAGTTTGGATGCAGGATGAATACGCTGGCTGATGCTGGTCTCATAAACGCTCGCCTGGACCGGCTGCCGCCCACACGCACAATCTGGAAACGCGTGATCCTGCTCTCGCTGGGCGGCTTTTTCGAATACTACGACCTCTTTTTCACCGGCTACATCGGGCCCGGTTTGGTTCGCAGCCATATTCTGACGCCGCCGACTCGCGGCTTGTTTGGCGCCACCGGTATCGCCGCCTTCGTGGCCGCGATGTTCTCGGGACTCTTTATCGGCACGGCATTATTCGGCTTCCTAGCCGATCGTTTTGGCCGCCGGCCGATCTTCACCTTTTCGCTGTTGTGGTACACGATTGCCACGGTGATCATGGCATTTCAGACGGACGTCTTCGGGCTGAATCTGTGGCGGTTTATTGCGGGCGTCGGCGTTGGCATCGAGCTGGTAACCATCGACGCCTACCTGTCGGAAATCGTGCCGAGCGAGCTCCGCGGCCGCGCTTTCGCCTACAACCAAGCCATTCAATTTTCCTCCGTTCCCATCGTGGCGTTCCTTGCGTGGCTCCTGGTACCCAATTCTCCATTCGGTTTGGACGGCTGGCGATGGGTTGTTTTGATCGGCTCAGTCAGCGCAGTCTTCGTATGGTGGATTCGACTGAGTGTTCCCGAGAGCCCGCGTTGGCTGGTTCTGCACGGCAGGTTTGAACAGGCGGAGCGGATTCTGGCGGAGCTGGAAAAGGAAGCCAACGTAGAAACTGGATTCACCTTGCCGGCTCCTCAAAAACCCCAGCGGCAATATTCGCGCTGCCGTTTCATCGAAATCTGGCAGCCGCCCTACCGTTGGCGCACAGTGATGCTGGTGGTCTTCAACCTTTTCCAAACGGTTGGCTTCTACGGCTTCGCGAATTGGCTGCCGACTCTGCTGATTCAGCAAGGCATCACGATCACTAACAGTCTTCAATACACATTCGTGATCGCGATTGCCGCTCCATTCGGACCTCTCTTCGCCGCGAAGCTGGCCGACAGCGTAGAGCGGAAATGGCAGATCGTCGGCGCTGCCTTTCTGGCGGCCGCTTCCGGCATGATCTTCGGACAGCTGAGGAGCGCCTTCCCGCTCATCGTCTTTGGTGTGCTGCTGACCCTATCCAACAACACCATGTCCTTCGCCTTTCACGCTTACCAGCCTGAACTTTATCCCACGCGTATCCGCGCGATGGCAGTCGGCTTCGCATATTCCTGGAGCCGGCTGTCTGTTGTATTCAGCGCGTTCCTCATCGCGTTCTTTCTGGATCGCTTTGGAGTGAGCGGCGTTTTTACGCTCATTGCGGTTAGCATGCTGGTCGTGATGCTGGATATCGGTCTACTCGGGCCGCGGACCAAGAAACTCGCGCTGGAAGAGATATCGAGCTAAGAGTCCACGCACGCTAGTGGGCTTAAATCGTTTTGCAATGGAACCGTGCTAGGATAGTGAAATTCTCGGATGAGTGAATCTACCAGCGGCGGGTCGGTTGTGCAGCCTTCGAGGAAAGAACTGCCCGTTTGGGCGGAACGTGAAGCCGCTTGGGGGGAGTTGCTCGCAAGCTGCGCGAAGGGAGATCAGACCGCTCTTGCTTCGCTCTACGACCAGTCCTCCGCTCTGGTGTACAGTATTGCGTTGAGAATGCTGGCCGACCCTGGCGACGCCGAGGAGGTCGCTATCGACGTGTATCATCAGGTCTGGCGTGCCGCGCGCAGCTACGACCGCTCACGAGGCAGCGTGACGTCTTGGTTGGTGACGCTGGCGCGGAGCCGGGCCATTGACCGCATGAGATCGCGGGCCGTTCGCGCCCGGAGTGAAGAGGCGCTCGACAGGCACGCAGATATGCCGAGCTTCACTGCCGGGCCTGATGAAACCACGTTGGCCGGTCAGCGCCGCCAACGCATTCTGGCCGCCATGGCGGCGCTGTCGACGGAACAGCGCGAGGCTATTCAACTGGCGTTCTTTTCAGGGTTGACACACGCCGAACTCGCCGATCGCTTGAGGCAGCCGCTGGGTACTGTGAAGACTCGCATCCGGCTCGGTATCATGAAATTGCGGGAGGAACTCGGAGAACTGGTCATATGACGCCGCACGAAACGCCGACGGACGAGGTTCGCGATGTAGCGTCGCTACACTCTCTTGGACTGCTCGATCCGGATGAAGCTCAGCGCTTTGAAGTTCATTTGAACGCATGCCCGGTGTGTAAGTCCGAGCTGCGGGTTTGCGGCGAAGTTCTGGCGGAAGTGGCGCTTTCGACGCCGCAAGTGCGTCCACACCCGAGGGTGAAGGAAGAGCTGTTACGCCGGACCCAAGCGCCCAGCGTTGCGCCGGCAGCGTTGGTGCGGGCAGGAGAAGGGGAGTGGCAGGCGACGCCTTTTCCGGGTGTCGAAATCAAGCAACTCTTCCTCGATCCAGCGACACACAGCGTGACTTCGCTGGTGCGTATGCGCCCAGGCGCGGTCTACCCTCCGCACCGGCATGCCGGATTCGAACACTGCTACGTGATCGAAGGCGATGTGCAATCCAGCGACCACAGGTTATTCGCCGGCGACTATGAGGTCAACGCCCCAAATTCGGACCATCTCCCTATCACTACGACCCACGGCTGCCTTCTACTGCTTACCTATAACCAGCGCGATCGCCTGTTGGCCTAATGGTGGCACAGAGCCAGTCGCACAAGTCTTAACAGGTTGCTAGAAAAATAGTGCCGAAACACAGACACGAATGTCTGTCAAGGCTTCCCATCGACCGCCGACACCACAGCCTTCCGCGTTTTTTCCAAAGCGCTCCGCACCTGTTCGGCAGGCAATTCGTGGATGATGGGCGATAGCAGTTTCGCCATTACGAACGGAATGTCGCGAGTGAGAGTGATGGATTGACAGGCCACATAAACTCCACCGTCCTTCTCCTCAAAGAACCAGTAGCCGTACATGCGCCACAGCAGCCCCCGATCCTGGCCCACGGGCAGTTCATGCTCGTTCGTCTTTCCCGGCTCGCTGACCTCGGCGATTCGTTTGCTGCGGGAATGGCTGTAGACCCTGGTTGCATCCAATGGAATGAATCGAATCTCGTGTTCGCTATTGAGCACATCCGAGAGGAAGAATTTCGCTTTGACTAAGCGCATATACACCAGAAAATCGTTGCCTACCCGCGACAGTATCTTGGCGTCTGAGATGTCGGGTTTGTAGACTTCCCCATGGTGGTTGTAATCTTGAACAGTCGAGAGAACACTCTTCAGATCGGCGTTGGGGATGAAGGCCACCCCCATCCAATCCTCGATGAGACCGCCCTTAATTGCCACGATACCGTTGCCCTGCGAAGGCTTGACGACAATAGAGCCGTGCAGGAGTTGTTCTTTGAGTTGCGGCGATTCATCGGGCCATAAGAAATGATCGCCCCGAAAACGGGGCTCCAACTGCGTTTCGGTGGACGCAACGTAGCGGTCAAATGCGTCTATAGTCTCCAACCTGAGTTCCGCGGCCAGCGAGATTTCAGTGGACACTAAGAAAAAACTCAGTATGAAAAGAGGACGCTTCAGTTCGACCCATTGTCGCACGAAGCGTATTTACTGCAGCGTGAGCGTTGTCTTTTTTTCTTCATAGCAGCCGATGTCCCACGCGAGCCCCTGCGGACGCGTCACGGCGAGAATGTCGGTGGGAACATCGGACAAAGCCACGCCGGCATCGATAGCCGGAGAGCCAGGCTTCAGTTGATAATTCTGGTGCGTGGGGTCCACAAACAATTGCGCAGGTGTTGCGACGATCGAGTGCAGGTCGAAGCCGAGCGCCTGCCACTTTGTCAGGCTGGTGGAAGTGTTCCCGTTGTCGTCGGAAAAATGGTTCACCACGATGTTGTAATCGCTGTGAAAACCTGGCACTCCCGGCTTAGCAATCAGGACTGAGCCATGGAACGAATCCGGCGTGTAAAGGATGTTGTTCTCGATAACATTACCGGTGGGAGGAGACTTGCCCCCTCCGTCGTTGGGAATATTGATGACGAAGCGCGAGTTGGGCGCCATCACGATAGTGTTGTTGTACACCTTGTTGTTGCTCGATCCGTGCGCGCCGTCGATCGCGTACAGCGAGATCCCGCTGGCGTGATTGTTGTACAGCAGATTGTTGCGGAAGATGCTGTCGTCCACGCCATCGCAGTTGATGCCTGAACCGCCCCTCGCGCCGTTCTCCCAAATCACATTGCTCTCCACCGTCGCATACTGAACCAGGCCATTGCCGGGCTGTTCGCTGATATCGCCGTTCATGTGAATGCCGGCGGAAGCGTTGTGATGGGAAAGGTTACCGCGAATCGTTGGACGCACGGAGCTGTTGCTCTGATAGATGCCGTGCTCGCCGTTGTGGTCCGACTCATTGCCTTGAATCAGGATGTCGTTGGAAAACGCAGTGAATATGCCGGTGAGAGCGCGCGCACGTATTCGTAAACAAACCTGGTCCCAAGAACAGGCACAACAGCATCATAGAA